>WNEZ01000385.1_pt1 | contig 35928 bp, 35 predicted proteins | sample 5400521 | NCBI WGS metagenome assembly WNEZ01 (sample SAMN13153339, study PRJNA577476) | soil metagenome | isolation source: 120 cm saprolite under Douglas fir tree site 2 hole 1 replicate 1 | place: USA:California | collected 2015-04-18 | reverse complement strand
CCCAGAAGGTAAAGAAATGTGCAATACCGGGGATGGGATCGCGCAGCACTCCGCTCTGCCCGAGAACGACCAGGAAGAAGCTGCCTATGCGGTCGTCGATGTGGTCAGTGCGGTTCTCGCGCCGCGCTTTCACGAGCAGGGTGATGAGTTCTCCGGCGCGTACGCCGAAGAGGGTTATGCCTGCGACGGCAATGAGTACGAAAAGTAGTATGCCGATCCAGTTTCCAGTTGGTGATGGCGGGGCCATGATATAAACCTCCAGGCTGCAGGGCTATGAACCTCCAGGCTGCAGGGCGACCGCAAGGGTCGCCCCTACTATGAACGGGCGTTGCACGCTTTCTTTCATTCGCCAGCAAAGTCTGATAAGGTTGAAATCCTCCTGCCTAATTATCATACCAGGTTAGTAAAGGCACGATGTTTGTCGAGAAACCCACCAGGTGTGCCTGTATTACACGTAAAAGTTTGTTATGCAACATGTGTTGCTGTCTCTTTCTCCCTGTCTAGTTGTCTAGACAGAATTTCCCAACAGAGTCATAAATCGGCACCTACTGCTGATCGAAGTAATTTGTTAAGGTGCATAATCGGCCCCTACGGATGGCCGGATGAATTTGTCAATGTACATAATCGGCCGCCGGATCATTTTGTCAATGTGCATTACTGGGCTTTGCGCTTCTTCACCTCTGTCGTAAGTTGCGGGAGAATGGTTAGAACGTCGCCCACAACGCCGAGGTCGACGACAGAGAAGATGGGAGCGTGCTCGTCTTTGTTGATGGCGACTATGTACTTGGAACCTTTCATACCCGCGAGGTGCTGGATAGCGCCGCTGATGCCACAGGCGATGTACAGGGTTGGTTTTACGGTTTTACCTGTCTGCCCGACCTGGTAGCTGTAAGGCAACCATCCGGCATCGACGATGGCACGAGTTGCGCCAGGGGCACCGCCTAAGGCGGCAGCGAGTTCTTCGATGAGGTGGAAGTTCTCGGCCTTACCCAGGCCGCGACCGCCGCTGACAACTACACTGGCGTCCTCGAGCGATGGGCCTTCGCTCTGTACCTCGACGCGGTCAAGAATCTTGATTTGCTGCGAGGCAGCGTTGAGCGATGGGCTGATCGCCTCGACCCCGGCAGTTTTGCCCTCGTGACGCTCCAAACCGAAGGCCTTGGGGCGGGTCAGGACGATACCTGTACCCTGTTTGGGGAAGGCCGCGGTGACTATGTTTTCGCCGCCCCAGGGGACCGTTACCTGGAGGGTATCTCCCTCGAATTGCAGGTCGGTGGCGTCTGTGATCAGGCCCATGTTGTTGCGTGCATTCAGGCGGGCCGCGATGTCGCGCAGGTCATAAGTGGTAGCAAGCAGCAGCAGCGCGGGCTGGTGCTGTTTGAGTAGTTCGCCGACCGTGTCTACGGCGGGTAAGGTCAGATAGGTGTCGTAGACGGGATCGGCGTGGATGTAGACCTTTTCCGCGCCGTATTCGCCAAGCGTGGGAGCGACCGCGGCGGCATTCGAGCCGAGTACGATGGCTTCGGCGCTGCCCAGTTGAGCGGCTTTTCCCAGTACCTCGAGCGAGGAACGAGCAGGCTGACCATTTTCCAGTTCGACCAGCACCCAAATAGTTTTAGACATATTTTTCTCTCCTCATAGAGCAACGCGGGCGACCATAAAGGCCTTGTAAAGATACCCCGTATCTTTCTTGCCCTTCCTCACATCATCCACCCTCGCCCGTAATGAATTTTGCCAACCGAATGGGGTAATCATCCCCATTGGGACGCTTGCGGCCCAGCCTCCTGCTGAATGGTGCCGACCGCATCGGGGAAGGTGCGTCCTGCATCCTGTAGGGACAAGGGGCGCAGTGGGGTGGATGAGGGGGCCTGGTGCTTGTCCTGGTGGGGATGCGACCGGTTGGCCTCACGCAACCCAGACCACTCGTCAGGCCACCAGGACAAGCACCAGGCCCCCACCCGTCTCCACATCCACCCCTTGTCCCTACAGGACGCAGGCAGACATTCCCACTCATTCCCCGATTCGGTTGGCAAAAATCATCAGGTACATTAGAGCAGCTGGTAGCGCTGCAAAAAGTCGGCGATAGCCTGGGCCGCGCTGCCATCGTCCTTGATAACCTGTCCTGCGGCACGCGCTTCGACTTTGCCTATCGCCATGACGCGCTCGCGTGCTCCCGCTTCGCCAACTTCTGAGGCATCGATGCCGAGATCGGCGAGGCTGAGCTGGGTAAAGGGCTTCTTTTTGGCGCCCATGATGCCCCTCATGGTGGGATAAATCGCTTCAAACGAGCCGCTGGCGATGGTGATAACGGCTGGCAACTGGCTCTCGACGGTCTGGTAACCAGTCTGTGTGACACGTTTGATGACGGCCTTCTGACCTTCTATCGTGATTTCACGCGCGAAGGTTAACTGGGGCAGACCAAGAAACTCCGCGATGCCGCCGGGAACCATGCCGGTATAGCCGTCGGTGCTTTCGGTGGAGCAGAAGACCAGGTCAGGCTCTTCTTTTTTAAGCACGGCGGCGAGTACACGTGCCGTGCTGAGCGCGTCGGAGCCAGCCAGGGCGGGGTCAGTGACAAGGATGGCACGATCGGCGCCCATTGCCAGGGCGCGGCGCATGGCCTCCTGCGTACTCGTGGGTCCCATGGAGACAGCGGTTAGTTCGCTGTTGCCGATGGTATCCCGAAGGCTGATCGCGGCTGAGATGGTGCTTTCGTCACCGGGATCGAGGACAAGGGAGACGCCGCTGCGCACGAGCCGCCTGGTGTTCGGGTCGAGCTTACTAACAACGGTGTTAGGGTCCGGGATCTGTTTGATACAGACGTACATCTTCATCGTGTTTTTGCCTCATCTTGATATATGCAGAATAGGCCTCAGGTAGTCAGCCTCGTAGTTTATTCAGCTATTCTATTGTACCTGTCTAGAAAAGAGGGTGTCAACGTTGCTGGCTAACGAGGATGTAACGCTGTACAATTGGCATACGTGTATTAAAGTGTAATAAGCTTGTTACAGTGAGAAAGGAATAGGGAACGGAAAGATGAAGACGCGACAGCTTGGGAACACTGATATGCAGATTACGCCGATTGGTTTCGGGACCTGGGCTTTGGGCGGCGGTGGATGGCAGTTCGCCTGGGGACCCCAGGACGATGAGCAATCGATAGCTGCTATCCATCACGCGCTTGACCTGGGTATCAACTGGATTGATACTGCTGCCGTCTATGGTTTAGGTCATGCCGAGGAGATTGTAGGTCGTGCGCTTAAAGGCCGGGCGGAGCGGCCCTATGTCTTCACGAAGTGCTCGCGCGTGTGGGACGAGCATGGTGATCTCAGCAGCAATCTGAAGGCGCAGTCGATTCGACGGGAGTGCGAGAACAGCTTGAGACGCTTGCAGGTGGACGTAATCGACCTGTACCAGATGCACTGGCCTTTGCCTGAGCAGGATATTGAGGAGGGGTGGGAGACGATGGCCCGGCTGAAGGACGAAGGCAAGGTGCGCTACATTGGTGTCTGCAACTTTAATGTTGAGCAGATACGCCGTGCGATGAAGATTGCGCCCATCAGTTCGCTCCAGCCGCCGTACTCGTTGGTCAAGCCGGGAGTTGAAAACGAGATTCTCCCGTTCTGCCGCGAGCAAAATATTGGAGCGATTGTGTACTCACCGATGATGTCGGGGCTGCTGACGGGATCAATGACGCGCGAGCGCATAGCCAACCTGCCCGAAGACGACTGGAGGAAACGCGATCCCGAGTTCCAGGAGCCGCGCTTATCAGGCAACCTGGCGCTGGTTGAAAAATTGACTGAGATAGGATTCATGCATAACCTTTCTCCTGGCGTGGTGGCTATTGCCTGGACGCTGCGTAATCCGGCGGTTACGGGGGCGATCGTTGGTGCCCGCAGGCCTGACCAGGTCGATGGTGTGATTGGGGCCGCAGAGTTTCGCCTGTCAGAGGCGGAGCTTGAGCAGATCGATGAGCAACGCGGGCGACCATGAAGCGCCCTTGATTCAGGCCTCGGTTCTACCAACAATGAGGGGCTAATTGATTCATCACCGGGGGCGAGGTCTGTTTCACTCCGGCACAGAGGGCGATGCTGGCACCAATCCGTCTCACCAACGCTGCTGCGCAGCTACCCTGCGGGTCAGGTGAGACGCAAGGAGAAGCATCCCCTCCCCGCTCCACACCGCCCCCGCCCCTACGCGGGACGAGGTCCGTTTCACACTGGGACAGGGGGCGATGCTGGCACCAATCCGTCTCACCAACGCTGCTGCGCAGCTACCCTGCGGGTCAGGTGAGACGCAAGGAGAAGCATCCCCTCCCCGCTCCACGCCGCCCCCGCCCCTACGCGGTTGGTTGTTTTCAGGTTGATTTCAGATTAGGATGTATAATTATATTCAACAGCATTGACGGGGCAGGGCAACATAATCGGACAACCAGTAGGCCGATAACGAGTTTTTAACCTGGATATTCGATGGGGCACAGGAGGCCGATAATGGATTTTAACGACCAAGAGCGGTCAGGTGCTGTCACCCTGAGCGAAGCGAAGGGTCTGGCCCGATGGGCACAGAGATGCTTCGCTGCGCTGATCCTTCGCTGCGCTCAGGATGACATGACCGGTTGTGGGTGGGAAATTTCATTATCGGCCAATGGCACGTCGATGCGCTCCCCAGGCCGATAAATCGGCGGTGCGCCAATAAATTGTGCGCCTACGGGGTATGACCGCTCTTGGTTGGTAAAAATCATCATCGGCACCTACGGATGGATGGAGGCTCTCATGGGAGATGTCGAGTCTGAACAGCCGCAAGAGGACTTCGAGGTTGAGATAGTCGATTTAGATGAGCTGGCGTCGGCTCCCGACTCATCCAACTCATCTAATAAAAGGTTGCTGCGTCCATCACAGCCAGTGCGATTTTTAGCTCGCAGGCGCGGCTTGCAGCTCGGCGTAACCACAAGTGTTGTTGTGCTGGTGGTCTTGATGATCCTGGCAAGTATGGCACCGGTGCGCGAGGTTGTAGGGAGTATCTTCACCGGTCCGACGCCAACTCCCTCACCTGCACCAGGACTACAAAATGATCTTTTTTATTTCAAGACCAGTCCTTCATGGGGATATCTCACCATTGATGGACATGTCGTTTCTCACTTGCCACGTATGAGTGTTGATCCACCCCGGCGCTTATCACCCGGTCAACATGTGCTGGTATGGCGTGCTGCGGCATTCCTGGCACAACGCTGCACTATAACGGTACCTGCCAAACCTGGCGTGGATAGCTGTCGCTATGATCCTCCCATAGAAGTGGGGAATGGATCCTTTGCCTCGATCATTACATTCTCTGAGTCGTTAAAAATGCTCCCCGCTAGCCAGCGTGCTCTGTTAATACAGGCGGTGCAAGCGGAACTGGGTACGCACTATAGCGAGATGGTGCAGCCAGGTGAGCCGTATGCTCTTTCTTCAGAAATTGCTTACGCGGCGCATAATCCATGCAGGCTGACATCGCAGGTGGTTTTATGTTATGCCATTGCTACGCAGCCTTTGAAAGCGACACTGAGTTTTCAGCTGGATATGGACACCTCACCGGATGCGCCATGCATAACTTCAGGGGCATGTAGTATCAATGAGCATGATTGCCGCTTGTTCTGCGATGCTTCAGATATAGTGGGGCCGATGGAGTACTCAATGTCTGCTGCGGCAGGTTGGAATTTTATTGTGGTGGTGCGCCCGCTCTGGCAGTTTACCACGCTGGACGGGCAGGTTATTGCGCATGACCAGGCGGATACATTTATTGCCGGTCAGGGAAACGAATACCTTGTGATGCTTAACACGGTGTGGGGAAATCCGGGGTGGAGCATCTTGCCTCCTTTTTCGAACTCGCAGTTGCCCTTTGGTGACCCCGTTTGTGACTCGGCGGCGAATAATACCCAGACTATGCAGAGCGCGGCGCTGAATAATAGTGGGATGCAGATACAGACTCAATATCCGTCTGTACCTCGTGCAGACCTCGGGGCCGGGTGCCTGGTAACGATAACGCAACAACCTGCCTCGTCATCATCGCTTACACCACCCCCGTCTTCTCAAGCTGCGTATTACCTGCATCGTTTTGGTGTGCTGCTGGCTGTAAACAACCTGGCTCATCGCCTGTTGCCGTTTTTGCCGGTTGCCAATGCGTATGAGAAACGGCTGGCACAGCAGTTGGCGGCGGAAAAGATCTAAAAGGGATGCTTCGATGAGTGATGTAGAGCAAGAGCAGCCTCAAGATGACGCTATAGTCGAGATAACCGGCATTGATGGTTTGGACGGCGTTGCTGCCGATAGCAAGACGGTCTCCAGTGCATAGAGCCATGGCTCTGCTGTCCACTCAGGATGCTCAAATTGTATGGGACTATGGAACACATCTTCCAGGACCAGGATCACTTAGATCTGTGCCTGACCGCCATCGACGAACAGTTCGATCCCGGTAATAAAACTGCTGTCATCCGAGGCGAGGAACACCACCGCTTTGGCGATGTCGTCAGGATCGCCCAGCCGCCCCAGCGGGATGGTGGCCGCGCGTGACGTCAAGAACTGCTTCCTCTGTTCCTCAGTCAGCCCCAGAGCACTGAGGCCCGGGGTGTTGGTCGATCCAGGACTGACGGCGTTGACACGGATCTTGCGGGCTTGCAGGTCCAGGGTCCAACTGCGCGCGAAGGAGCGGATCGCAGCCTTGGTCGCACAGTACACACTGAGGGCTGGTGCCGCTTTGATCGAGTCAATCGAAGCGGTCAAAATGATCGACCCGCCGTCCTGCAAGAGCGGCAGCGCCTTTTGCACCGTGAAGAGCAGCCCTTTCACATTGACGTTGAACGTGTTGTCAAAGTGGGCTTCAGAAATTTCCCCCAATGAAGCGATTTCCCCAACACCGGCGTTGGCGAAGACGATATCGATGCGGCCGTGCTGCTGCTTCACCGTGGCATACAGGCGATCAAGATCCGCGAGCTGGGAGACATCCCCCTGAACCGCGGTCACGTTCTTCTCGATCTGCCGTACGGCTGCATCCAGTTCGCGTTGCCGGCGACCGGTGATGTAGACGTACGCGCCCTCTGAGACGAAGCGCCTGGCCGTGGCCAGGCCGATGCCGCTGTTGCCACCCGTGATGACAGCGACTTTTCCTTCAAGTTTTGTCATGATTTTTTCTCCTCTTGAGAGCATTTCATCACACAAAGGCCCGAAAGCCGTGGTTTGGACCATCCCCTCCAATCGACGAGCCCATGCCCTCTCTGGGACCAGTATAAGGAGGAAGTGTCATGAAAGCGTGATGAGCAGCGTCATATGATACAATTCCAGCAGGCGCACTCTTCACTACCCTCGCCCGCGTGCTGGATGATGAGTTTTAACAAATTAAGTGGGATAGCGGAACAGCCAGCAAAGGCCGATAAATCGGCGATGGGCACGGTGAACCGGCCCCTACGGGTATTCGGGGTATTTGCTTAAAACCCATAATCGGCGGTGTGCGCGAAGTAGTGATACGCGCTCCGCTTCGCTGAGGCCCCTACTGGTATCCAGGTTATTTGCTTAAGGCAAGGTTCAATGGTGAAGAAGAGTCCTTAACAGGTTGAACCGTCACCCCGTGTCACCCTGAGCCCATGCGCTTCGCTCAGGGGAAACTCCGCGAAGGGTCTGTTGCGATCGGCAGCGAGATCCTTCGCTGCGCTCAGGATGACAGGGCTGGACCTTGCTATTGGTGAGGAACTGTCAAGTTCATTTGAACCATGCCTAAAACCCATAATCTACACTCTACGGGAAGGGGATTGCCCCCGCAAGGATGCAGAGCTATAAACCCGCTGTAGGGGTGTATGGATTGCGATAAGAAAAGCAGGAGGAGAGACGATGAATACCGCACAGGTGCTGGTCGAACTGCTTAAGGAATACAGGGTTGAGCACATTTTTGGAGTACCCGGCGATACCACAATGCCACTTTATGACGCGCTCTATGACGCTCGCAGCGAGATTAGGCACATCATGGCACGAGACGAGCGCTCGGCGGCGTTTATGGCCGATGCCTACGCTCGCCTGGCGCACAAACCCGGCATTACCGAGGCCCCAAGCGGTGGTGGCGCTACCTACGTGATTCCAGGCGTGGCCGAAGCGAACGGATCTTCGGTGCCCATGCTGGTATTCACTTCCGACATACCGGTTATTGATGAAGGCAAGGGAACGCTCACTGCCATCGACCAGCAGCGCCTCTTGCAGGCTGCTACGAAGTGGAGCGCTGTGGTGAAACGGCCGCAGATGCTCCCTGACATCGTTCGCAGAGCATTCCGCGCAGCTACCAGTGGCCGGGGAGGAGCCGTCCACGTCGTCCTCCCAGAAGATGTGCTGATGGAGGAGGCGCCCCACATGGCGATCTATGCTGAGCCAGCCTGTCGCTGCTATCCCTCCTATCGCACGCAAGCGCCCAGAGGCTCGCTCGAGGGAATGCTGGACGCATTGCTGGCGGCACAACGCCCGGTAATCGTTGCAGGAGGTGGAGCAGTGCTCTCGGGCGCCTGGGATGAAATCACACGGCTTGCTGAGATTCTACATATTCCCGTCGCGACGACCATCAACGGCAAGGGCAGTATCAATGAAATGCATGCATGGAGTGCAGGTGTTATCGGCGGCAATGGCGGCCGTCCCTATGCCAATCAACTCCTGGCAGAGGCGGATTGTATTTTTTACCTCGGCACAAAGGTCAATTCGCTGATTACCCTGAAAGGCACGATTCCAGCACCTGGACGAGCCGTTACAGTGCTGCAACTCGATGTCGATCCAAATGAGTTGGGCAACAACGTGCCTACGGCCATTGCGGCCTGTGGCGATCTGAAAGAGTCCCTCGCCGCGCTCTTAGAGATCGCGAGCGGGCGCAATACCACCGCGCCATCGCGCCAGTGGTCTGTGCAGGCACTGGCAGAGCGCGCAGCGGCCTACTGGGCTGAGGTAGCGGAGCGATCAGCCTGCAACGATGTCCCGATTGCGCCGCAGCGTGTGATCGATGCCCTCTGGCGGCATACCCCAGGCGATGTGGTAGTCGTCGCCGACCCGGGCACGATGACCCCTTTCACGGCTGCCCAATTCCGCACCAGGCGTCCCGGGCGCTCCATCGTCATCCCGCGTGCTCACGGTGGCCTGGGCTATGCCCTGCCTGCAACGGTGGGCGCGGCCTTCGCCAGGCCGCACGAACGCATCGTTGGCCTGGTGGGCGATGGCTCGTTCGGCATGTCTGGTACGGAACTCGCTACCATCGCCAGCCTGCACCTGCCCATCACCATCATCTTGTTCAATAACGGCAGCTTTGGTTGGATCAAGATGCTGCAGCGCCTCTACTACGGCGAACGCTATCTTGGCGTTGATTTCACCGGCAAAATGGACGCCGCCGCTATCGCAGAAGCATTTGGCATACGCGGTGTACGCATCACCGATCCAGAGCAACTGATTCCTGCCATTACTGATGCGCTGGCCAGCAATGAGCCTGTATTCATTGATGTACCGACGAAATCGGAGCTAGAGGAGGTGCCGCCGGTGCATGCCTGGCAGGTTGCTTCCAAAGGATGGGACCAAAAACCCTGATAAGTTATTTGGGTAGTGTATCTTCATAGAAGAGGCTGCGTTGCAAAAACACTGTGAGGACGAACAGGGCTTGTGAATTATTGCTAGCCTCTTTTGAGAACTACCGGACCTGATTTTGTGCCTGGACAACAGGCACCATGCCCTCGCCTGGCTTATAGTCGGGCGATTGGTGGCGGAAGTAGGTGTTGTAAAGCTGCGCGTAGTGACCGCCTTGCTGCATTAAGGTGGCGTGATTGCCCTCCTCCACAATTTTGCCAAAGTCGAGTACGATGATGCGGTCGGCGCGGCGGATGGTGGAGAGGCGGTGCGCGATGAGGATAGCGGTGCGCTCTTGTAAGATCAAATCAAGCCCCTCCTGAATCTGTGCCTCGGTGAGCGGGTCAACGCTGGCGGTGGCCTCATCGAGAATGATGATAGAGGGGTCTTGCAGCAGGACGCGCGCCAGGGCAACCAGTTGACGCTGGCCTAAAGAAAGCGATCGACCAGCTTCCCCTACCAGCGTATCCAGCCCTTCGGGCAGTGCGTCCAGCCAGTCGCCGTTGCCGATATGCTGCCCAACATAGACGACCTCTTCATCGCTGGCGTCGGGGCGGGCATAGCGGATATTGTCGGCCACCGTTCCCGAAAAGAGGAAAGGAATTTGCGGCACAATGCCAAGGCGCTGGTGATACTCGTGCAGGTCAAACGAGCGAATAGCGCGTCCATCGATCAAAAGCTGACCACCCTGAAATTCGTAGAAGCGCGACACCAGGCGGGCGATGCTGGTTTTACCCGCGCCGGTGTGTCCCACGAGAGCGACCGTTTCCTTAGGAGCAATCTTCAAGTTGAAGTTTGCCAGCACCGTTTGACGATCATCGTAGCTGAAAAACACCTTTTTGAACTCAATTGCTCCCTGCAAGCGGCCTACGGGCTGCTGATCTTCCTGATGTACACGCGGTTCCGCGTCGATGAGGGCGAAGATACGTTCGCTGGCCGCCAGTCCAAGCTGGAACTGGCTCCAGAAGGCCGCGATGCTGGTAATGGGATACCACAGGATGCGAATGCCCTGCAAGAAAAGAAACCAGTCACCCGCTGTGATGCTGTGATTCAGCGCGTCCAGCCCACCGAAGTAGACGACGATGACCATACCGATGTTGGCGACCAGTACCAGCACGGGAAATACGCCATTATAGACAAAGCCCGAACGGACATTCACATGGTACGACTGGTCATTGACCCGCTTGAACTCGTCGTACATGTGCTGTTCCTGGCGGAAGTTCTTGGCGACTGTGATGCCGCTGATGGCTTCCTGCACGTTGGCGTTGACGTTCGCCATTGAACGTTGCGAGCGCTGGGTGGTGCGCCGCGCGATGCGCCGGAAGAGCAGCGCGATAGCCGCGATGAACGGCACAATGCTAAACGTCAGCAGCGCCAGTTCGAAACTTCTTAGCAACAAGACGACCGCGATCAGTCCGAAGAGCAACACCTGGCTGACCAAGTTGAGTGTCAGCGTCACAACGGAAGCGAAATCCTCCGTGTCAGATGTGACCCTGCTGACAATCTTTCCCGATGGGAACTCGTCGTAGAAGGACATGTCGCGGGCGAGGACTGCGTTGAAAGCGTCCTTACGCAGATGCAAGACAACATCGCCCACCGCTTGCGCTGTCAGCCATTGACGGAAGAAGTTGCTCACCCACGAAAAGACGCCTGAGAGGAGGATCGCGCCGATCAGCAGCAGGATCACCTGTCCTGTAGGTGAGCCAACCACGAGGTTGATACCATAGGAGATAAGAATGGGAAAGACCGTATCAAGCAGCGAGGTAAGGACGATGAGGGCGGCAACGATCAGCATGATACGCAGTTTGGGGCGGAAATAGCCAATGGTGCGCGCGATCAACTGGCGGTCGCTATAGTTGCGATCATACCCCTCGGCATCCAGCCCATCCATGATGAAGCCCATAGGTTGCTCCTTTTATCCTGCGAGGTGCCGCGTATCGGAGGCGGCGGGTAAGGCTGTTTCATAATGCACGAACATGCGGCGGTAGGTGTCACAGCGCTGCAACAATTCGTTGTGGCTTCCCTGGTCGATCAGTTCGCCGCGTTTCAAGACGAGTATTTTATCGGCCCAGCGGATTTGCGACAGGCGATGTGTAATCAGCAGCGTGGTGCGGCCCTGCAAGATGCGGTGAATGGCCTTCTGGATTTCGTCTTCAGTGGCGCTGTCGATAGCGCTGGTCGAGTCGTCGAGCATCAAGATGCGCGGGTCGGTCAGCAGGGCGCGGGCGATGGCGATGCGCTGGCGTTGACCGCCCGAAAGAGTGATGCCACGTTCGCCAATCAGAGTAGCGTAGCCGTCTTTGAAGCTTTCGATGAAGCCGCTGGCCTGGGCATCACGCGCGGCCTGCTCGATGGCTTGCTGGTCGGCATCCTGGCCCAGGCCATACGCGATATTCTCGGAGATTGTGCGCGAGAAAAGGAAGATATCCTGCTCGATGCTGGATACCTGCGAGCGCAGGGCGTCGAGGCTCCATTGTCGCGCGTCCACGCTATCGACCAGGATGCGTCCTTCATCGACATCATAGATGCGGTTGACCAGCTTGGTGAGGGTGCTTTTGCCAGCGCCGGTCTGACCAACGATAGCGATAGTTTGCCCTGCGAGCGCGTGGAACGAGATGTTTTTCAGGACGGGTGTATCGCCATAGCTGAAGCTGACGTTCTCGAAGACGATGTCGCCGCGTATCTGCTTGCTATAGCCGCCCTCGTTCTCGTCCAGCTCGGTCTCTTCTTTCAGGATCACCAGGATGCGTTCCGCGCCCGACATGCCCAGTTGCACCAGGCTAAAGGACCAGTTGGCGTTGAAAGCCGGGTAGTGCAATAAGATCATCAGCCCCATATACGCTACCAGGCCGCCCACCGAAAGCTGGTGATGCAGCACTAATAGCAGGCCGTGCAAGAAAGCCGCAACCAGGGCTAGCGAGAGCAGCAGAGGCGGGAGATACCACGCCTGCACCAGCCCGTTTTGAATGAAGAAATCGCGATAACGGCTGGCGTTGCGCTCGAACTTGTGCCTCTCCTGTCGCTCCTGAGCGGTGGCCTTGACGACTTCGATGCCGCTCACCGCTTCGTTCAATCCAGCGTTGAGGTTGCCAAACTGCTCGCGCATACTGTCCGAGACAGGGTCGAGTTTGCGCGAATAGTAGCCCAACGCGATCAGAAACGCCGCCGTGAAGAGTACAGGTGTCAGCAGCAGTTGCCAGTTCAACAGCCCGATGAAGATAAGATTTATCGCCAGGCTGGTAAACGAGTCGAAAATGAGATCGAAAGCGGGCACGATCATCATGCTTAACTGGGCCATATCATTGGCGGCGCGAGCCATGATGTCACCCACACGCTGCCGGTTATGGAAGGTCTGGCTTTTGCCGAGCAGGTTGGCATACAACTCGGCGCGCGCATCACGCGCTACCCGCTTCCCAACCAGTTCGGGAAACAGACGCGCACTCAAATCGCACCACCCCGAAACTACCACGACGCCCAGCAGGATGAGCGACAGGCGCGCTAACTGGCCTCTGTCACCTTGCAGGACCGCGTTAAAAGCCTGGCCCGTCAGCACCGGCATAAGAGACACCAGCATGTTAACGATCAAAACAAGCACCACGTAGGTGATAATAAGATGGGGATAGCGAGCGAGGTGAGAGGCGACCCAGCGTACCGGACTGGCCTGGTTAAACCGGTATTCGCCGGCCACAGTGAATTCGCGTTTGATCAAGGGAACTCCCTTCGTTGCGTTAGCGCAGAGATGGATGATAATCCCTATGAGGCGTTGGTACAGATATTCTACCATACCGCGGGGCAAAAAGTAGAGGCTCATGTCTTTTGGATAAGAGTAGAATCGATATCGCTATCTTATCTCTTGTGAGAAGCCTCTCTCAGCAATAATTCACATGATTCCCGCCATTACCGATGCGCTGGCCAGCAATGAGCCTGTATTCATTGATGTACCGACGAAATCGGAGCTGGAGGAGGTGCCGCCGGTGCATGCCTGGCAGGTTGCTTCCAAAGGATGGGCCCAAAAACCCTGATAAGTTATTTGATTTGCGCTTTTTGCTGATATGGATTATAGTAGGATATGCGGAGCGGGTAGAAGAGCTAAATATAGCTTAGAGAAGAAAGAGCATGCATTTATGAGTGAAACAGAGCAGGAACAGCAACGGTCAGATGAAATATCTCTTCCTGTCGATCCGCCTCCTCCAACTTTTCTCAAGATCACTGGGCCTTTACCTGGCGGAAGACAGCTTACGCGTCCATTAGATGTAAAGATTGCGTATGATGATGGAGAGGTTGTTGTGAGTGAGCCACGCTTTCATATCCATGCTGTAGGTCCAACAATAGCACAGGCACTAGCAGAACTCAGGCGTCTCCTTTCAGAAGAACTAGACGAACTCACCGCTGATGAAGAGGAATTGGGACCACGCCTAAAGGCAGAACTTCAATATCTTCGTGATCTTATTAGAGCGGCGTAGTAGAATGGCTGGGCTTGAATCGGATAAGGTGGAGAAAGCACTTCTTGGAAAGATGCGAGCAGTGCGTCGAGAAGGTAAAGATTGGAAGTACATCATCTACAACGATCAAAAAAAGCAAGTCTCTAGAACACTCCTTTCCAAAGGTGCTAAGCACTCATTAGGTCCTAACCGAGTATCGGAGATGGCTCGCCAGTTAGGGCTTGAGACTTCTAAGCAATTTCACGATCTAGTTAACTGTCCACTTAGCCGTGACAAAGCTCTGGAGATTATAGAGCGCAATTCACCATCAGATTTAACAAAACGAGATGGCTAAATACGAGCATTACGGAGAATAGCCACAGCATATGAAACGAGCTGCCCGACTGCATTTTGCGCGGGCATTCCGTTCACGCCCGTTCACGCTCCTCTGGGTGGGGCAGACCGTCTCCGTCCTCGGCGATGCCGTGTTTAATGTAGCCATAGCCTGGGAAGTCCTGCTCCTTACCGGCTCGGCTACGGCAATGAGCCTTATCCTCATTGCGCAGTGGGCTCCAAGAATAGTGTTTCTTTTACTTGGCGGAGTGATTGCTGACCGCATGTCGCGGCGCCTCCTCATGCTGTGGGCTGATGCAGGGTGTGGATGCATCGTAATGGTGGTAGCCTGGCTGAGCTGGGCTCACCTGCTGCAATTCTGGCACCTCGTAGCCCTGGCCCCTTTGTTTGGCATTGTGAGCAGCTTCTTTGACCCGGCTTATCAAGCGATTATGCCGCAGCTGGTAGAGACAGAGACACTTTCATCTGTCAATTCGCTCACTACCCTGAGCCGGAATGTAGGCTTTTTGCTAGGACCCGCGCTGGGAGCAATCTGTGCCACGCTGCTTGGCCAGGCAAGCGCCTTCGCCTTCGATGGGTTGACCTTTGCGATCTCGGCGCTCTGCCTGCTGGCGCTTCGTCTTCCTCCCTCACCAGCGCCCTCTCAAGCGATAGCCTCAGCTCATCCTGCTGAAGCAGGTGGCCCACGCGAAGGGGTATGGGGCGCAATGAGAGATGCGCGTGAAGGCCTGCGTTACGTGTTCAGTATTATACAGGCTGTGGGTGACGGTTCTGGCTTCGCCGCTGGTCAGCGCCGGTTTTGCAGGGTCGATGTGGGTATCGCTGCCAAGGCTAGTCCATAATGTTTATGGCGCGGGGGTCTGGCTGATAGGGGCAATGGCGACAGCGGATGCAGTTGGCTCGATTATCGCTGCTCTTACTATAGGCAATGCACACAAGTTACGACGTGGCATCGTTGCATATAGCGCAGTCCTCGCCGGCGGTCTCGCACTCATAGCCTGTGCTATACCGCTGCCACGGCCTGTCGAGCCTGCAATCGCAATTGTTGCATCGACGCTCGTCGGCGCTGGCGTGGCAACTTTCACGATCCTCTGGGGGACGATACAACAAGAGAAGGTGCCGAACGACAAACTGGGCCGCGTGAGCAGCATAACCCAACTGGGAGTAGCCTCTACCCTACCCGGGGGGCTTGTCCTGGCAGGCTTGCTGGCCGACCACATCGGGCCGGCTCAAGTTTTCGCTCTTGCCGGTATACTCGTGGTGGTACCGGCAGCCATAGGCCTCTGCATTCGCGATATTCGTGAGCTATAATGAACATACTATAGCACATAGCCTACATCCAATGACTATGTGAAATTGAAAATTGGAGCGTGTATGAGCCAAGCACCAGACTTCGACTCGATCAAGCAGGTCAATCCATATGGAGAAGACTATTGGAGTGCCCGCGCCCTCATGCCCTTGCTGGGGTATGGCAAAAACTGGCAGAACTTCACCACGGCTATTCAAAAGGCGATGATTTCCTGCCGGGAAAATGGACAGATCGTTGAATACCATTTTAATGCTAGCATTAAAATGGTCCCCATCGGCTCCGGAGCAGAAAGACCACTTGATGATTACAACCTGAGCCGGCTTGCCTGCTACCTCATCGCGATGAACGGCAATCCTCGCAAGCCAGAAATTGCGCATGCACAGAACTATTTTGCCATCTCCACTCGTGCGCATGAAATCCACCAGCTCCGTATGGAGCAAGAGCAACGCCTGGAAACACGACTCAAAGTTTCCGAGAGCTTCAAATCACTCGCTGAGACTGCAAGTGTCGCCGGCGTCCTCTCTGAAAATTTTGGCCTGTTTGTCGATGCTGGCTACATTGGATTGCACCATGCACCGGTTGAAGAATTGAAAGCCAGGAAGGGCATCCCACCAAAAGAAGACTACCTGGATAACATCACCAGGGCAGAACTCTCTGCCATTGATTTCAAGAATGTGCAGACAGACGAAAAGTTGAGACGCGACCAGGTGATCGGCGAGGATGAAGCGATCGCTACCCATCTCTACGTTGGTAGCCAGGTGAGAAAGACACTTGAAGCGCTGCAGGCACCGATGCCTGAGGACCTGCCGCCAGCTCCATCCATCCGCAAAATGGTTGAGGAACGGCGCAGGGCTGCGAAGAAACGACGGTTGAAAGTAGAGAAGCAGGACCAACCGCCGTTGTTGAGTGAATCCAGCGATGGCTAGCCAAGACTAAAGTGTTGCAATCTCAAGATGCACCGGCAGATTCATCTCGGGGAGTAAAACACTGGTATCCTGCCAATAGACGATGTACAGAGTGCTTGAAAGTTGTCGAGCCGCGTAACGAGACGCAGAGGAGACCCGCTCATTGCCCTCGCAGAGACCTACTGAAAGGTAATCGTAGCCCTTGCCAGACCAGTCTCTGCAAACCTGGTTCAATAGCTCTGCGAAAACAGGTTTGTTTCCGCTCATCAATGCTGCATACAAGATGTTAATATTTGCCCCGGCCCGTGGTAAGCGAGGGTTTCCTTGCATGCAGGCAAGTAGATTGTAAAATGGCCGGATGAATTGCATTTTTCTCGAGTAGGCCGTTACAACTGTTTGTTTGAATGATTGCTGGTCCCAAACTCCCAATGTCCCCATAACCTTCCCACGCTCTCGATACACATAGAAATTCTCCCAGGAAAAATGGGGCAGCAGGTTGCTTTGACCAAGTATGTCTTGTAGTGTGTACACGGAAGCAAATTGATAGCGGCTGTTCCACTCCTGGCGGAATGCGACGACGTCCGGGAGCTGGTCTTGATCATCTGTGGGTCAGCGTTTCAGGCCACTGGCTATGACGCTGCTCATAACGCTTTCATGACGCTTCCTGCTTATACTAGCACCAGAGAGGGCGAGGCGCCTCAGCTGGGGAGTGGCCTCAAACCCTGACAAGGTGGGCCTTGGAGTGAGGAAGCGCGATGTCCGTGGCAGACAGGGAAGCGGATGAAAAATAGCTATTTTACAGGCGAAATGCCCTCGTGTACATCACTTGTTGGATGTCAGGATCAAAAGAGGAAGGAAGAGACGATGCGTGCAGCCATTTTTCGTGGAGCCTTTGCTATCCAGGTGGAGCAGATCCCTGATGCGACCATTCTCGCACCAACTGACGCCGTGGTTCGGATTACCCATGCCAGTATTTGTGGAACCGACCTGTGGCCGTATCGGGGTCAAGGAACGTACCAACCAGGCTGGCAAATCGGCCATGAATGGATGGGCATGGTTGAGGATATTGGCTCAGAGGTCCGAACACTCAAGCGCGGGGACCGGGTGATCGCGCCCTATGACTTCTGTGATGGCACCTGTGAATTCTGTCGCAAAGGACTGGATAGCGCTTGCCTGCAAGGAGGTCTCTGGGGCTTTGGGCACGAAGGGGGACAGGCCGAGGCGATTCGCGCACGCTTCGCAGACGCAACGCTGGTGGTGCTTCCCCCTTCCGTGGAAGGAGATGAAGCTCTCCTCAAAGCCCTCCTTCCGCTGACCGATAACATGGCAGCGGGCCACCACGCCGCTGTCTCCGCGGGGGTCCGCCCAGGAGGAACGGTGGCGGTGATCGGGGATGGCGCGGTTGGCTTATGTGCCACGCTGGCAGCGCTTCGATTGGGAGCCGAACGGATCATCGTCCTGGGACATCAAGCGCAGCGCCTCACGCTGGCGCGCCAGTTTGGGGCAACCGATGTGGTCGCGAGTAGAGGAGAGCAGGGGGTCCTCCAGGTCATCGAGATGACAGGAGGGGGTGCAGATGCCGTCCTGGAGTGCGTGGGAACCGAGGAGGCGATCAACATGGCGGTGAATATGACTCGTCCAGGTGGAACGGTTGGGTTTGTGGGAGCCCCACAAGGCAGTGGACAGATCCCGCTGGGGCGCATGTTTTCTTCCAATATCGGCGTGCGTGGAGGGCTGGCTCCGGCGCGAGCCTATCTTCCCGAGCTACTGGCAGATGTTCTTGCTGGTAAGCTCGATCCCTCACCGGTCTTGGATGTGACGGTCAGCCTGGCAGAGGTGGCTGCGGGCTATGCGGCCATGGATCAACGCCAGGCCATCAAAGTCATGGTCCGACCGTAAGACCTTCATGGATGGATACTCCTAAGAGAGGCATAGTAAAGAAAGGATTTTTCCCATAAAGAAACCCATGACCGCCTGGTGTGTGAGATCGCCTCAAGCCACGCGTCGCCGGTTTCACATCCTGAGGCGGTATTCGATCTCATTCAGGCTGCATCGCAAGAGTCCCACCACTAGTTACGTAAAGCTCAAATAGGCTCCTGCTTAGACGCGTACAAGGTGTATATGCTTTTTTCTAAAGCTTTTATGATACTTCCCTGTACGAAAAACATTGCCAGATTCTTGCATAATACTGTCAAGTCCCCAAATTACTAGACATTAGAACCGATCTGTTGCTATTATCAGGAATCGATGAGGGGTGCAGGGCAATATGGTTATCTGCACACCCTTCTATTCGAGTCCTTCGCCACTCAAGACGGCGTGGACATAGTCTGCAACGTAGTGCCGCTGATCAACGCCGTCTAAGATCATGCATTCGGCGACCGAGACCATATGGGGCAAGACTTCGTGCAATACACTAACGATGGCACGTTCATTGCGATTGTCTGCGCTGGGATCGGTGATAAATGCAAAGAGTTCGTCTGTCAGTTGTTCTTCATGGGTAAGCAACTGGAAAATGTTGGACATGGTATCGGCCTTTCCTGCTATTACTAAGTTGGATGGTGCTATAGATATTCTACCACGAGATCTAAAGCAACGCGGGCGACCATAAAGGACCCTTCTGGCGAATGAAAGAACGAGTGCAACGCGGCAGGGCAGGGGCAAGCCCAGCCCCTACTATACACGGGTGGGTCGGCTTGCCAGGCCGTCTATAGGGGTGATCGCGTTCCCCCCACAGGTGAGCACAGGGAACAGGACGCGGGCGACCACCGGCACTTATCCGTCTTGCCTGGCACTTATCCGTCCGGCCAACGCTGCTGCGCAGCTAGTGCTGCGCACTCAGGCCGGACGAAAGGAGCAACGCTGCTGCGCAGCTAGTGCTCCGCACTCAGGCAAGACGCAAGGAGCAAGGCCCTCCCTTCCCCACTCCGCCTCCCTCGCCCCTACGGATACATCCCCCTACGGATACATCCCCCTGCAAGGGCGGAGGCGCTGTGGTTACCGCTATACTCAGTTCCTTGTCACCACTTGCCCTGGCGTCGCGCCGGTGTGCTGGCCGTCCCTGACCACGCGCGTCCCGTTCACCCACACGTCGCGGATGCCTGTCGAGAGCTGGTGCGCGTCCGCGAACGTCGCCCGGTCTGCAATGGTTTCGGCATCGAAGAGCACCACATCGGTGTAGCAGCCAGGGAGAAGCAGCCCACGGTCGCGCAGTCCAAGCCGCGCGGCAACGGCCCCGCTCATCTTGCGGATTGCATCTTCCAGCGCGAGCAGCCCCTCCTCGCGGACGTACTTGGCCAGCACGCGCGGGTAGGTGCCATACGCACGCGGGTGCGTCGGACCCAGGTCTTTCGCCCAGCTGGGATCGATGCCTCCTGCGTCTGTCGAGATCTTCACCCAGGGCTGCTGCAGGCCCAGCGCGACGTTCGCCTCATCCATCCCGAAGTAGATGGTGAAGATGCGCTGCCGCTCCACGAGGAGCAGGTCAATCGCGGCGTCGAGCCAGTGCTGCCCGCGTATGGCCGCGATCTCCGAGAGGCGCTTGCCCGCGTACTGCAGGTTCTCGGGCTGCTCGAAGCCGACGGGCATCACGCCCTCCGGTCCAATATCGTGCGCCAGCGCCTCCCACACGCCCGATGGTACGAGCACCTCGGCGCGGATGCGCTCCTGCACGGACGGGTCAGCCAGCGTCTCGAAATACGTACCGCCCTCGGCGATCCACGGCGGTAAGACGGAGTCCAGCCCGGTGCCGGAGGCCGCGTAGGGGTACATGTCGGCGGTCACGTCCACGCCCGCGTCGCGCGCGGCCTGAATACGCGCGATAGCCCCGGGCATCTTGTGCCAGTTCTGCTTGCCCGACGCCTTCAGATGATAGATCTCGACGGGCAGTTGCGCCCGCCGGCCAATCTCCACCGCCTCGTCAATCGCCTCCAGCAGGTGCTCTCCTTCCGAGCGCATATGGGTGACATAGATGCCCCCGTACTGGCCCGCCACTTTTGCAACCTCGACCAGTTCCTGGGTGGAGGTGTACGAATCGGGTGGGTAGATGAGGGCGTAGGCGACGCCAAGCGCTCCGTCCTCCATCGCCGCGGCCAGCACGCGCCGCATCGTTTCGAGTTCGCCTGGTGTGGGCGCACCCATCTCGAGTCCTTTCGCGTATTCCCGCAGCGTCCCACCGCCCAGAAACGAGCCGATATTGGGCGAGACGCCGCGTTCGACCATAGCTTCCAGCCAGTCGCGAAAGCGCGTCCAGCCTTTCGCGCGCTCGGGCCAGTCGCCGATGAGCGCTCGTTGCTTCTGCGGCAGGTCAAGGAAGATATCTTTGATACGCCCACCTGCCGGTGCCGGGGTCCACCCCTCGCCCATGATTTCGGTCGTGACCCCTTGCGTGATCTTGGAGAGGTCGCGCGGGTCTTGCATCAGCGGGATGTGCGAGTGGCTGAGGATGTCAATGAAGCCGGGGCAGACCACAAGGCCTGTGGCGTCTACTACCTCACGCGCCGCCTCCGCCGGAATGCGCCCGGGCGGTGCGACCTCGAGGATACGCTCGCCACGGATGGCGATATCTCCGTAAAACCACGGATTGCCGGTACCATCGACGACTTTCGCGCCGCGGATCAGAATGTCAATGTCGAAAAATGCCACTGAAAACATCACCGCCCTCCAACTAAATGAAAGCACTGGCGCCAGGCGAGGGGAAACAAGAAGGCGAAATAGAAGAAAAGCTCAAGCACCACTGCGAGCAGCAGTCCAGATGCACAGAGGGCTATCGTGCTTCTTCTCCAATGAAAAGCCTTCCCTATCACTACAATGGCTGGGACACCAAGACAAGCCTCGATGGGGTAGAGGATAAACGCTGCCGTATCGAGCATACCTATCTTCGCATCGGGCATATGTGTCTGGGGATTACAGAAAGTGAGGCTGGGGTTGAACGGAAAGAGGGGAGGAGCAATCGTCAGATGATTGAGCAAGAAAAGAAAAAGGGGCAGGAAGCCCAGGATCATCCAACCAACGAAAGAGAACACGCTTCGGAACGTCCGAGACGTGCGATATGCCCTTTCTGCAGTGCTTTCCACATCCGGGGCGGAGGGGGTGCGTTCCCCTTGAGTATCCGATGCAGTCATGCTTGTTTCTCCTCCGTTCCATGCTGTTGCAAGCGGTCAACACCAAAGCAGGGAGTCACATGCTTCGGTGAAGAAAAGTCTCAGGATCAGCAAGCTATGAGTCAGAACTCCAAAGATTGCACTGGGATAGGCATTGCTCATTCCTTTCGCCAGACAAAGACATCTCTCTTGGTATATACGGCGCGAGAGTGCGTTCCTTCTCGTGTTGATTCGCGAAAAATGCGACCCTCGCTATACGCTGCTGGCGAAGCGCTCTACTACCTCGTAGAGCACGCGTACTCCCCAGTGAAGCGAACGAACACTGACACGCTCATCGTGACTATGCACACGCCTTGATTCTCCCTCTCCAGCATAGAGGCCAGGGGCGAAGCCGTAGACCTTGGTACCCAGTTTCGTGACGTGTTTCGCATCGGTTCCACCTGTTAGCAAGAATGGGACGGCCGTTGCCTCTGGATCACGCTCTTTCAGTACGTCTTTGATTGTGTTGAAAAGTGGCGATTGCAGGTCGGCCTCCAGCGGCGTCGAAGGGTCAAGCAACGTGATCTCCACCTCGTTACCAAGCACGGAACGTAATTCTTCTAGAAACATAGCGGGTGTCCAACCGGGTAGGTTACGTCCGTCTATGAGTGCCTCGGCCTCTGAGGGGATCACATTGATCTGCGAGCCGGCCTTGAGGACCGTTGGGGTCACCGTGTTACGCAGCATGGCGTGCATACGCTGCTTGAGCTGCTCTTCGAGAGGCAGACGATCGACTGCCGCATCGGCGGTTGTCTCGTCGGCAAGCACTGCATGCAAGGCCTGGGCAACGTCAGCAGGTTGCGCAGCGGCGATACCGGCGATATATCCGCGCAGGGTCCTGGTGAAATGCACCGGCAGGAGATCAGGAGCGAACCTGGTCAAGATTGCCGCAAGTTTGAGAATGGCGTTCTCATTATGAGGTACCGAGCCATGTCCGGGCCTCCCATATGTGCGAACACGGAAGCGGACCGTGCCTTTCTCTGCTGTCTGCACGGGGTAATAGCGATGGCCATTGATCTCGAAACCACTCCCTCCGCCTTCATTGAGCGCGTACTCGGCTTGAATCAGCTCCGGGCAATGCTCAACAACCCAGCCCGCACCCTCATGTCCACCACACTCCTCATCGGCGGCGGCCATATAGATGACGTCGCGCTTGAGTCGTACACCGGTTCGCTTGAGGAGCAGCATGGTCATTGCCTCCATAGTAACCGTCTGCTTCATATCCAGCGCCCCACGACCGTAAATAAAGCCATCAGCGATATCACCGGAGAATGGGTCGTGTGTCCACTTCTCCGGTTCGACTGCGACGACATCGGTGTGAGACATCAACAAGAGTGGAGGCGCCGATCCATCTCCCGCGAGCCTGGCGATGAAGGTGCCGCGATCCTTGGCCGGTCCCACGATTTCGCCGGAGATACCCTCGGCCTCGAAGAGGGCGCGCAGGTACTCGGCTGCACGTACCTCGTTGCCAGGCGGGTTGCGCGTATCGAGGCGGAGCAGGTCGCGTACACGTGTGACAGTCTCTTCTCCAACCTCTTGCCAGTTGATGATATGTTCATTCGTTGATCCGGCCATGAAACGCTCCTTGTTCCTCTCTGAATGTATGCAGCATGGTAGTGGATTGTCAATGTTCATTTGATGCGGTGGGCCTGACACCCGCAAGGGGTGTCACTACATTTCACCTGTCAATTGAACGTTGATAGAGCATTAGTAAGCATAGTTGTTCTTGAGGAGGAAATCAAGTCTAATGGGCGCCTGGCTCCTCAGAGAAACCATATTCAATGGCTTGTTTCCTGAACGGATTGTGATGAGAGTGAGTTACCAGAGCGGACAAACGTGAGGCAGGTGTGACGTGCATGTGGTATAGTCTCATCGAATCAAGGAGGCTCTTTGATGTCGCAGGCGACAACAATAGGGCGTCAAGCGATTCCGGCACCCAGAGGCGTGCGGAACAGCGCGACAAGAGTGGTGGCCTCAACAGTCGGCGTATATGGCGGACTGAGCGGGTGACTTGAACAACAACAAGATGGAGCGCATGAACGGGGAGGTCAGAGACAGAGAACATGCCGCATACCCCGGACATGGCAAGCCATTCCCGATGGAACTGTTCATAAAAAATAACCGATACCTTACGGGCTCAGCCGAAACGGCGGGTACTGGTCGGTGACCAGGACGACCGCGTAGGCGATGACCCGGTTGTCCCAACGGATGACGCCCTCCACGAAATCGAACATCTCCCTGGGGTAGTGCTCGGTGAACAGGATGGCGAACCAGGCGATGATCACCACCACGACCATCGCGATGTGCAGGAAGAACAGCACGATGTAGTGTGGGATGGCCAGGAACCATTTCACCAGTGGCTGCCACTGGTTGAGATCGCGCTCCGCGTCGGGGTAGGCATAGTCCAGGTGCACGGACTGGTGATCGGTGGTGGACGGGTACCGATCGTCCATCAGGGCCAGGTAGGCGCCCACCCGGCTGCTGAACCGCTGCAGTTCCAGGTTCCAGTCGAACCACCAGCGCGGGTACTTCTGCCGGAACACGATCATCAGCAGGGGAGCGAAGAACAGCAGGCCGCCAGCACCGGCTGCGACCGCTGCTGTCCTGCCATTCGTCCACTGCCAGGTCCCCCCGGCCACGGCTCCCAGCACGATCGCGATGGGAATGGCCATGAAGAGACGGAAGAACGTGGTCAGCCGGTCGAGCGCCCGATCCGGGTAGTCGACCGAGAACTGAACCGGATATATCGCCTGTTGCATCGCTCTACTCCTTTCGAACCGCCGGATACTAAGCCAGTTTTTTGGAGTTGATTGAATCTTACTATATTTTCAACCCTCAAGCGGGCTAGCACCCATTCCGACGGCTATATCTCTACTATAGCATGGGAAGCCGGGAAAAACAATGCGGATACGCCCTCCCAGGTGAGCCCTTGACATTCACCAACAGTACGAGGCACAAGAAGCGCATCTCGCCGCGCAAAAACCGTAGCAGGGAAACATATGAGTGGATCTCAGACCTTCCCTCTTGACAAACTAATAATATTAGTTATAATACTTATATGATTAGTTTTTTAGCTAGTCATGTTAGTAACAAGACGAATTAAACAGTAGAGAGGATACATCAAGCTATGAAAGTCAGAGCTTCCAGCAACAATCTTTTCCAATTGACCCACTTAGTTGCTTTCAACTGCTACCTGCTGCGCGAGGACGATGGCTTTACGTTGATCGATACCAACATGAGCGGCCAGGCGCAGGCGATCATGCGAGAAGCGAACAAGTTGGGTCTCCCGATTATACGCATCCTGCTGACCCACGCCCACGTCGATCATGTTGGTTCACTCGACGCGCTGCATGCTGCGCTGCCCAATGCCCAGGTTGCCATCAGCGAGCGAGACGCGCGTTTTCTGACCGGCGATAAAAGCCTGGACCCCTCCGAGCCACAGGTGCCCCTACGCGGCGGCTATCCCGTCTGCACAACGAAGCCGACGCGCCTGCTGCACGAAGGAGACCGCATTGGTTCCCTCGAAGTGGTTGCCACGCCAGGACACACCCCGGGTCATGTCGCTTTTCTCGATACCCGGGACCGCACGGTGATCGCTGGCGACGCCTTCCAGACGCAGGGCGGCGTGGCCGTTTCGGGGACGTTCGAATTACTCTTCCCGCTGCCTGCGCTGGCTACCTGGCATAAAGGGTTAGCCCAGGAGAGTGCGCGCAAGCTGCTGGCGCTCCAGCCGTCGCTGCTGGCCGTGGGACATGGCCGCATGCTCAGCCAGCCCCAGGCAGCGATGGAGCATGCCATTCGCGTCATGGAAGAGTCCCTGGCGAAAGAGGAAAGGAAACGGCCGCATGTCGCATAGGGTGGGGCTGGATCACGCAACCGTCGTGGAGGCCGCGGCAAAGCTGGTAGACGAGGAGGGCATCGAACAACTCTCGCTGGGCCGCCTTGCCGAGCGTTTAGGCGTACGCACGCCCTCCTTGTACAATCACGTCGCGGGACTGCCCGGGCTCAAACACGACCTGGCGCTTTTCTGTTCACGCGAGTTGCTTGATCGCCTCCTTCGTGCGACCATTGGCAAATCACGCGCAGAGGCCATTTTCGCGCTCGCCAATGCCTTCCGGGCTTACGCCAGGGAAACACCTGGGCGCTATGTCTTCACGCTTGCAGCACCTGATCCTGGTGATCAGGTGCTGCAAGCCGTCGTGCAACAGCTTGTGGATGTTGGCCGGGCCGTGCTCGCGCCGTATAGTCTCAGCGAGGAAGAGGCTATACACGCCATTCGCAGCCTGCGCAGCATTGTGCATGGCTTTATCTCACTAGAAATGGCGGGCGGCTTCAGGATGCCGGTAGACCTGGACGCAAGTTTCCACTGGCTCATCAATGTGTTTGTCGCTGGTGTGGATCGGCCAACTGTGACCGGCGGGCAGGAGTATGGTGCAACGGAGTAGTAGTGCAGTATCCTCAAAGCGGATCGAGACAAGGGAGATGAGCCAGCTCAACACAACTCTACAGGCCCTTTCACAGGATACACTATACACCGGATTACCGGAGAGGTCAATTGATTTTGCATCAGATTCCGTACCTGCGTCAATTCGAAATCATTGTGCAGGAAAGACAGGTAACTTTCGAAAGGAGTGATAGATATGGTTCTCACGGTGCTTAAAAACGCGAACGCGGCGTTGGCCTTTTTCCTGGAGCTGGGCGTCCTGGCTGCGCTGGGATATTGGGGTTTCCAGACTGGGCAGGGAACAATTGCCAGGATCGGACTCGGCATCGGCGCTCCAGCAGTGGCAGTAGTGGTATGGGCCCTGTTCGGAGCGCCGAATTCAGCGCGGCGGCTGCAAGGTTCCTGGCTCTTGATGCTGCGGGTGGTCTTCTTCGGCTCGGCCGCTGTGGCCCTCTTCACCGCCGGTCAGCGCGTACTGGGTGTGGTGTTCGGGTTGGTCTTTGTGGTCAACCTTGTCCTGATCTACGCGTGGGGGCAGTAACTAGAAAGGAGTCGTTGGCGCTCCTGCCAGGGCATCAGGCATGAGAATCTCTTGAAACCGCCGTTGCATAGCCGCATCCCGTTCAGTGTGCTGCCGGTACTGGGCCAGGGTGCAGGTTCCTATCAGTTGTATCTGGCGATGTGCCAGAGCCGGTTTAAGCAGCGTGGCCGCATCGATTGGGTACCAGTCCCATTCGCCTCCGAGGAGGCGGTGAAAATGATCGACAAACAACAGGAAGGAGCCTGCTGCCTGGTGCATCGCAATGAACATCGACTGGAGTCGCTCAAGAACTATAGTTGGTGCTACCCACTCCTCCAGGTCAGGCCAGCGAAACAGTTCATCCAGTATAGCCGAGGCTTCTTCCGAATCCGGCTCGATCTGGGCTAGCTTGTCTACAAGGGGCGATAGTATCCGTTTTCTGCATTCTTGGCGGGCCAAGGTGTCATCTGACAGATTGGTAAACAAGGCTTCGTAATCCAGAGCGATCACCTGCTGTTTGGATAAAGGATCAGGCGCATCGCCCACGGCCATCCGGCGAATCACCTCTGCCACGACCGCCCATCGCCTGGCCTCATCAAAATCCAGGAGCACCGGATTACACTTGCTCGTAGTCTTTCGCTGGAGAAGTATCTGAAAAATACGAGTCACTGCCGCTTCAGAACCAGCGAGGGGGGAGAAGGCTCCTTGTTGAGCGAGCAAGGTCAAATTGTGCCCGTAGCGTTCCAGGGGAGAAGATACGTTGAGAAAAGCCGGCAAGAGATTCCTCCTTCTGGAGCTAAGCAAAAAGCTCTCGACTGACCATATCTATCTTTAACGTAACGTATCACAAATTCAAGAAGTGAGCAACGATGCGGGTAAAAATGTAAAAATGGACACAAATTCAGGTACTTGACAAATAATCTCGCTGCCCAATTGAAGCCTTCTGTTTCTTCCCACTCTACCATCTTTTATCAAAAGCTAAGCGGACCGACCATTAGCGCTAAAAACAGCGATGGAAGGAAGGTTGTGAATAGGGCATATGACACTTATCGTTAGTGACGCTCCGACGTATTCTTTAGATGAACCTGTTCCACGAAAGAGAAGTCTCCAAACACGGAGATAGGACAGGAGAAGATACTGTAGCATTCATATAAGGAGAATACGATGAGTCAACCATTTACATTCCAAGCGGCGAACAACCGCAGTCCTTTGCGCATCGGACAAATAGTCTTTACGGCCCTGGCGTTACTGGCCTTTGCTTGCGGGTCAGTCCTGCTCAGTCTCCTCTGGTTCGGTGTCGGTGTTACCATCACCGGAAAAGTTCCCGGCGCAGAACCAGAACTAAGAGGCTTTGTCTTCATCATCGTGTGGCCTGTGACCATGCTGGCTGTCTGGGTATGCAGCACCATTGCATTGCTCCTGGGGAAGCGCTGGGTTCTGGCCTCCTTGTCCTTACCGGCTGCCATTGCCATCCTGATGGGTGTCTGGGCGCTGGTGGCATTCTTCATGCTCAATACCTCTGGTGTGATGTTCACGGCGTTGTTTATTCTGCTCAACACGGGTGCGATCTGGCTTGCCAGTTGGTTTCTGAGAAGCACGTCAAGGTAAACGTGTAGTCAGAGGTGATGCGCTAGTGGCCAGTCCGCTTAGCTTTTGAGCGGACTGACCGCTAGCGCAAGTTCAAGAGACCGTTTGTGCAAGTAGAAAGAGGGGATGCACGTTTGTTGTATAGGGCAGTAATAAGCTGATGATGGTACGCAACTTGTCTTCTACATCGCCTGTCTTCTTGAAGGTTGGGCAAGCAATTAGTATTTCTCAAAAAAGGTGAGCGTTTTGTGATAATGTTCAGATCGTTTTATCTGCAAGAATGTACTGAAGGCGCAACGTTTCATGAATACCATGCGATTGCGCCTCTTGTGCCAACCTGGTAAACACCTCTTCTTTGAATTGCGTGAGCACCTCTGGAGACATCTGTTCGAGTGCATAACGAGGTCCATGTGTCCACCTGGAGTCCCACCACTCTTGCGCGTTTGCGTAGACAAAATCAGCCTGTTCCTGAAGCACCTGCACATCGATAAAACCGGCATGTGTGAGATATCGAGGAAGCTCCGAATAGTTGCTTCCTTTTCCGCTGCCAGCATGCAATGGAAATTGATAGCGTGCGTGATATCCGGTGATGTGCTCTCCGTACCAGTGTGAGAGGGCATCGAGATCCTGAGCTACAGTAATGCCCACTTTCCCACCGGGGCGAAGCACACGGAAAAATTCGGACAATGCCTGTTCCAGATGAGGAAATAGGAAAATCGCAAACCCACACAACACAACATCAAAGGAAGCATCAGGAAACGTCAAGTGCTCGGCATCCATTTGGAGCATAGAGACATGGGGCAGATTTCGACGCTTGATCTCTGCTGTCGTTTCCCGAACCATGCCGGGAGCCAAATCAATCCCGATTACTTGGCCGTGCGGTCCAACTGTTTCCGCTGCAGGAAAGAGATTGGCACCTCTTCCAGCCCCGACATCCAGCACCTGCGCGCCTTCTGCCATTCCAAGACGTTCTACGAGATGGCGCCCCGCGTAGGTGAAGATGCCCGGCCCAACGTGACCATAGGCCGAAGCGACGCGATGATACAAACCGGCAATCTGCTCTTTTTGTGTGTCGTTGTTGCTCACGAAAATCCTTTCGTCTGGGACGCAATCTGCCCGTCCTCTTTCCAAGCCAGCCAAGATAAGAGTATCTTGCTTGAGGTCTATATTGAAAAAGCTTGATAGTAGCCTATCCCGTTGCAGGAGCGAGACCGAGTTGTTCCAGCAGGGTCATCATATCGTCGTAGTGGTGGAGACTGGCGATCTTCCCATTCCTGATCTGCATGATCTGGCAGAACCGCAGTTCGCCCGAGCGCCCCGTGGCTGGATTAGCGCCCGAGGGCAGAGGCAGTGGACCGGTGTTGGTCCACCGCCAAGTACCCTCAAGGACGGCCTGATCCTCTGTGGCAAACGCATTGCTCAGCTCTGCCCAGCTATCAGGAAAGGCCTCTACGAAAAACAGCACTAAACGCTTGTAGCCCTCTGGACCATGAAGCGTTGTACCGGAAGGAACATTGATGATCTCGGAGTCTGCTGCGAAAGCAGCCACACTCTTATCGAGCCAGGCCGGGTCTGACTGGCGACTGTTGATCAGATCAAGCAGTGACCGGGCCAGAGCCACATTCTCCTGTGCAGCCATGATCGTATCCATTCTTTATATCTTGTGTTGCAGAGCGAGCGGTTCTTGCCAGCATGAGCAACGTTCATCTCAAGACGACAACGTGAAAAGGAGCACCTGATGAGTGCAGCAGACACGCAAAGTAGGTCCCTTTTGAGTAGCAAAATTATATCACCTGGGGCCGATTGAGGGTTTCAAAAATGGGGTATCTCGGGTATCTCTATAAAGCCTCCTCGCCTCCCCTTCAGGAACCACTCGAACCAGCGGCAGACGTTGATTAGGACCGGCGACCCCACGCGGTGAACATCATGGGTGAGCTGATGGCAAAGTCGGGGTCATCGAGCAGCGTGAGCATGTGCGCGACCTCCTCGTTCGTGATGAACCCGGCTTTGACGGCCTCCTCTCGAATCTGCCCGAAATTTGCACCAACCAGGCGCGCGCCGGGGGACTGGCCCTTCCGCACGGCCAGATAGCCTTCCATGCCTACATTGACAAGGCCATGTGCTCGCAGGCGCCGGTACAGGCTCCGGCCCCATGTTAATGCCAGCTCACCACTTCGTGTTGCCATGAGCCGGTTTTGGGCCGCCATCACTTTCTGAAAGAGCGCCGCGGCAGCAGCATCTGTCGTCGGATACCTGGGGTCGATAAAGGTCGAATCGAAATCTTCCACGACGAGCCAGCCTCCTGGCTTGAGAGCTGTTACCATCCGTTGGAGAGCCTCCTGGCGTGCTGGCACGTGGATGAATACCAGCCGGGCGTGGATCAGGTCAAAAGTCTGTGCGGGCAGTGGATCGGTGCCGATGTCGTGGCGCTGGATCTCAACAGTGGGTTGGTCAAGGGTCGCAAGCTCCAGGAGAAAGCGCGGGTCGATGTCGGTGACGAGGACATGACCGGTGGGGCCGCTGCGTTGACCAAGCCACGTCGCAATCGATCCCCCACCACCGCCGATTTCCCAGCACTGCCAGCCTGTGTCGATTCCGGTTGCTTCCAGATGGCGGATTGTCCATGAGTCGTACAGCGTCTCCAGGCTGGTAAAACGTTGGCCGGCTTGCTGTCCGGCATTATCAAAGATGTAGTTGCTCATTGCTCACTCCTTCAAGGTTTCAGTTCATCTGCTTTTGCTGAAAGTATACCGATATCACCCGTGTGCTGGCATGCGCAACCTTACCCATTTTGAGAGCAACGCGGGCGACCATTCAGGCAAGATTGACGTTGACGTAAACGATAGTGTATACTTAAGATAAGGAACGACGCGCAAGGGCACGAGGAGGGCGGGGAAAGAATGCATGTGCACGATTTGTCCTTCAGGCAAGTAGCGAACGACTACTCTCAGCTCCAAGTCGCGATACATATTTTCTTTTGTAGATTCGGAACAGCCAGCAAGGGCCGATAATGGATTGTACGTTGGTAACCTGGATAGTCGATGGGGCACGGGGGGCCGATAATGCGGTTTAAGCAAAGGCCGATAAATCGGCGGTGTGCGCGAAGTAGTGATACGCGCTCCGCTTCGCTTCGCTGAGGCACCTACTGGTATCCGGGGTATTTGCTTAAAATCCATAATCGGCGATGGGCACGGAGTAGTGATACGCGCTTCGCTAAGGCCCCTACGGATGGCCGGAGTATTTCGTCAATGTGCATCAATTGATACGCGCTCCGCTTCGCTTCGCTTCGCTGAGGCCCCTACGGATGGCCGGAGTAATGATGAAGACGACTACCCAGCATGAACAGGGGCAGGTAATACGCGGGCCTTCGCGAGCCACCAGGCCTGTTGGTCCACGCTATAAATGGATCGCGCTGAGCAATACCACCCTGGGTGTGTTGATGGCGAGTATCGACTCCAGCATCGTTTTGATCTCTTTGCCAGCTATCTTCAATGGCATCCATGTAAATCCACTTGCGCCAGGCGAAACGGGCTACTTCCTCTGGATATTGCTCGGGTATATGGTTGTAACAGCGACGCTTCTGGTGACGTTTGGGCGCATCTCTGATATGTTCGGGCGTGTCAGGTTCTACAATATAGGGTTCGCGATCTTTTCCGTGGGCAGCATTTTGCTGTGGCTGACGCCGGGGACGGGGAGCACTGGAGCACTGGAGCTGATTCTTTTCCGTCTGATCCAGGGAGTTGGCGCGGGCTTTCTCTTCTCAAACAGTGCAGCTATCCTGACCGACGCATTTCCTTCGAATCAGCGCGGTCTCGCCCTGGGTATTAACCAGGTCGCCGCGATCCTCGGCTCGGTCATCGGCCTGATCCTGGGCGGCGTCCTGTCGTACTTTAGCTGGCGCCTCGTCTTTCTCGTCAGTGTACCCGTCGGCATCGCCGGGACCATCTGGGCCTACCTGATGCTGCGCGAGATCGCGACCATTCGCGAACACCAGAAGATCGACTGGGCGGGCAACGTTACCTTCGCCTTCGGCACGACAATCCTTCTGCTTGGCATTACTTATGGGATCCAGCCATATGGCAGCGCGCCAACGGGTTGGGGGAATCCTCTCGTCCTCGGGGCGCTGGCCCTGGGTGTGGTCTTGCTAGTGGCCTTCATCTGGATCGAACTGCATGTCAAAGACCCTTTGTTCAGCCTGGGTCTCTTCAAGATCCGCGCGTTTGCTGCCGGAAACGCCAGCAGCTTCCTGGCCAGCATTGCGCGCGGCGGATTGCAATTCATGCTCATCATCTGGCTGCAAGGCATCTGGCTCCCACTCCACGGGTACAACTACGATGTCACACCTCTGTGGGCCGGCATTTACCTGCTCCCCCTGCTTATCGGTTTCGTGGTGATGGGTCCCCTGAGCGGCTGGCTCTCAGATCGCTTCGGCGCGCGCCTCTTCTCGACGACAGGGATGCTCATCCAGGCAACTGGCTTTCTCCTACTGACAACCCTGCCCACCAACTTCAATTATCCCTGGTTCGCGCTTCTGCTCTTCATGCTAGGTCTTGGCCAGGGCATGTTCTCCTCCCCAAATACCTCGTCTGTGATGAGCAGCGTGCCTGCGGAGCAGCGGGGCGCTGCATCCGGTATGCGCTCAACCTTCCAAAACTCCGGCACGCTGGTGAGCATCGGCGTCTTCTTCAGTATCATCACCATTGGCCTGGCCTCGGCGTTGTCATCAACGCTCTTCAACGGCCTCTCCCATGCAGGCGTTCCGGGAGCAGTAGCCGAAAAAATCGCGCACCTGCCGCCGACCTCCGCGCTCTTCGCCGCCTTCCTGGGTTACAATCCGATGAAAACGCTGCTGCCGGTGAATGTGCTGCATGCCCTGCCGATAGCTAATCAGGCCAACTTACTGGGCCGCAGCTTCTTCCCGAACCTGATCTTGCCTCCATTTACGGTCGGCTTGCACGGCGTGTTCTACCTATCCGCCGCGATGTGTTTCGTCGCCGCCCTGGCGTCTTTTCTGCGAGGGAAGCGCTATATCCATGAGCAAGCGACAGGCGAAACGAGGACACGTTCAGCAACGCTCAAAGAGGAAAAAGGAGCCACTCAATAACTAAAAATCGCTGAGGTGAAGCGAGGACTATTCAGCAGAGGACGGAGGGCTACTTTCTTTTCTCTCCTCCTTCTCCTTATTCTTTTCCTGTTCTGGAGTCAAAAGCATCTGAACGGCCTGTTGAGGACTCAGAGGAATCCTGGGAATCTTCTGCGATATCTCAGAAATCTCCTTCATAGGCAACTCGGCCAGCACCTTGTCCTTCACCGCTTTGGCCTGGCCCATACCCTTGCCCGCGTTTCGCGACATCGACTGCAGCGCCTTCGGCCCGGCAATCAGCAGGCCGATAACGAGAATCACGATTAGATCTACAAAATGAAACATACTACCTCGCTCCTCACAAAACAAAGATAGTTGCTGACGATTCTTTCTACCTTCTCTTATCATAACATACGCAAGATAGAGGGGGGCGGATATCTTTTTTCATCTTTATGCTGGCGCAACAACTTTCTGAGGCAAAGCCACCAGAAAAAACTCCCCTAAAAAAAAGGTTGCCAGCGTTTATCTTTACAGAGAGTATACAAGAAGTTGTGAAGAGGCAGGATGGCTCGATGTCTCGTGGCATTATCACCATCAGCTCCATTGAGCCATCCTGGCTGAATCATGGTAGGAGGTATTCTGGACCCAGGACTTCCCCCACACACCCCTTAATCTGGGTACACCGGTCGTGTTTCCCCCAGGACAGCGACCGGTCTCTTTTTTTGTATAAGTCCTTCCAAATTCAAGAAAAGATTCGCCCTCGGGGTGAAACATGCTTTAGCTTTTACCAAGGCAAAACTTCTATTACGATTCGGCAGGGGATTGACAGGAGGGGGCTTTAGCCCGCCGCAAGCCCCTGCGGTTTCAACCCACGAGGTTAGGCGTGTCTCGGCTTTAGCCCTGGCATGACCGCTTTTTGTTCGTTGGAAAAGAAGAGATTGATAGTACCTTGCGAACTGAATAACGTACGGGTTCGACAGCGAAGGGCTGTCGGTAAAAATGTTACCGTGTTGCCAAAGACCACGGCCACTTGCTAGAGAGATCAATGCAACGTGTAGGCCTTCCAACAAGCGTACAAAAGTATCTGGGGACAATTCGATCTCCCCAGTAGTTGGCGGTATGGCACCGCCCACGGGATGGTGGGGACGTTCCACCGTCTGCGCGTAGCTCGTCCAGGTGAAATCGGGACGAGAAGCCCCGAGGCTTTAGCCCTGGGGAGTGTCACAGTATCCTGATGAATGTGTTTTTCTTCCTATGGCCAGGACGAGCCAATTTCTCGGCAGATGGCGGAGGAAGAGCATCCCTTCCCCACCAGAGGAACCATTTTAGCAGTGACTGGACAATTCTGAAATGATGAGAGGAGCACCGGTTCTTCTATGAAGATCTACCTGGTGGATGGGACCTACGAGCTGTTTCGCAACCACTTCGGCCCGCCGCCGCGCAAGGCACCGGATGGGCGCGAGGTCGGCGCAACGCTGGGCCTGTTACGCAGCCTGCTGATGCTGTTGACCACGCCGGGCATCACCCACGTGGCCTGCGCGTTCGATCACGTGATCGAGTCCTTCCGTAACGGCCTCTACCCCGGCTACAAGACCGGCGCGGGCGTTGACCCCAACCTGCTCGCCCAGTTCCCGCTGGCCGAAGAGGCCGTTTCCGCGCTTGGGCTGGTGGTCTGGCCGATGGTGGAGTTCGAGGCCGACGATGCCCTGTCCAGCGCGACCGCCCGTTTCAAGCACGAAGCTGGGGTCGAACAGATCGTGCTCTGCTCGCCTGATAAGGATCTGGCCCAGCTGGTCTCGGGAAGCCGCATTGTTGGCTGGGACCGCCGCCGCAATACGCTCATCGATGAAGCGGCCGTGGTGGAGAAATTTGGCGTGCGCCCGCAGTCGATCCCCGACTGGCTGGGGCTGGTGGGCGATGCGGCCGACGGCCTCCCCGGCATCCCGGGCTGGGGGGAAAAATCCGCGGCGGCCGTGCTGGCCAAATACGCGCATCTCGAGGCCATCCCCGCCGATCCGCACACCTGGGGGCTCTCGGCCAGCCGCGCCGCGCGGCTGGCCGAGAGCCTGGCGCAGCACCGGGCGGAGGCGCTGCTGTTCCGCACACTGGCGACACTGCGCGAGGATGTGCCCTTGCAGGAAACGCTGGCCGATCTGGAATGGCAGGGCGCAGACGCGCGGCTGAAAGAGGTCTGCCACCGGCTGGGTGATGAAAAGTTCCCCGGGCGGGTTCCGAGGTGGCGCGAGAGATGAATGTGGCAGCGCAAAGAAGCGCAGAAGAAGCTTGTCAAGCTATTTATACATATACTCCCGGTTTTAAAAGCAACTGTAGAGAGTATGCTACAATCAGGTGATGGCAAAACAGGTAAGAAAAGGATGTAGCGCCATTATCAATGAATGAAGGGCAAAGACCTCCGATCCACGATCCTCCTTTTCCGAGGAAGAAAGTATTCTCCAAAGGAGCATACATGCAATGAATACACGAACCGGTGGCCAAATTGTAGCTCAGACACTCCACCAACTCGGGGCAGAAGTGATTTTCTCTGTCTCGGGAAAT
>WNEZ01000380.1_pt1 | contig 35984 bp, 34 predicted proteins | sample 5400521 | NCBI WGS metagenome assembly WNEZ01 (sample SAMN13153339, study PRJNA577476) | soil metagenome | isolation source: 120 cm saprolite under Douglas fir tree site 2 hole 1 replicate 1 | place: USA:California | collected 2015-04-18 | reverse complement strand
CAGCAGTCAATTGGGCGCTCACTAAAGGAGCTCGGAGGCTTGTGCTCGTCGGCATCTCGATGGGAGGTGCGATAGTCGAGATGTTCATGCAGCGCTCGAGCCTCGCTCACAAGGTCATCGCACTGGTTCTGGACTCACCTGTCCTCGGCTGGGACGCGGTGCTCCGCTTCCAGGCGGACCGAAGACACCTGCCGGGCTTTCTTGTCGGAGCAACCGAACTAATCATCCGGCTTCGCATCGACTTCGACGTCACGAGCTATGACGAGGTTCGCGATGCTAGTGAGGTCCGAGTACCAACGCTGTTGTTTCAGGATGGCGAGGAGACACTCGTTCCACCTAACCGCGCGGCGGAATTCGCACACGCTCGTGCCGACCTTGTCGAATACCAACTCTATGCGGACGCTGGCCATGCTCAAGAATGGAACGTCGACCCAGCAGGCTATTCGACGACAGTTCGCTCGTTTCTAGCGCGTCGGCTTGCGACTGCGGCGCCGGTCGTATAACGCGCCCAGGTGACGTCAATAGCACCTTCATCGAATGAGAAGCGACGTCCATAAGGATCAGGTCACTCATTGACGACGCTCGCGATAATCGAGCTCCAATGGGAACCGGCACGAATGGCGAGTCAGCCCCCAGTAAAAAACCGGCCTGAGGGGCACACTAATTCGTCGTTGGGTTGGCTACCCGGAGTGGCTCCACGTAGCCGCTAGCATCGCCTCCGATGTTGATCGCGTTTGTCTACTCCCTCGTGCGCCTCCTCCTCGACGTCGCCGACGTGCGCCTGCGGGTTCGCGACCCTGAGGCGGAGTTGCTGCTTCTTCGCCACCAGCTGCGAGTCGTTCGCCGTCAAGTGAAGCGGCCGCACCTCGACATGGCCGACCGGGCGATCATGGCCGCGCTGAGCCACCGAGTGAGCCGGGCAGCTTGGGTCGGGATGCTGGTCCAGCCAGAGACGGTGCTCGGTTGGCATCGCCAGTTGGTGCGCAGAAAGTGGGCGGCCTTCGGCCGCCGGCGAGGGCCAGGTCGGCCAAGTCTCGATCCAGAGCTTCAGGTGCTGATCCTGGAGATGGCCAAGGACAACCCGAAATGGGGCTGTGTCCGCATCCGTGGCGAGTTGCTCAAGCTCGGTCACGTGATCTCGGCGAGCGCGATTCGCAAGTTGCTGCGCCGGAACCGGATCGGTCCGGCACCAATGAGAGCGCGACTGAGCTGGAAGGCGTTCTTGCGAGCCCAGGCTTCGGCGATCGTGCTCACCGACTTCCTGAGCGTCGATACCGTATTCCTGAAGCGTTTCTACGTCCTCTTATATATGGAGCTGGCCACCAGAAGGGTGATCTGGTTCGCGGTCACAGAACGGCCGGACGCGGTCTGGATGAGTCAGCAGGCGAGGAACCTCTGCTGGGAGCTCAGCGAGGTTGGAGTCGACGCTCGCTTCCTGGTCCACGATCACGACGCCAAGTACGGCGGCAGCTCCGACGTTGTCTTTCAGGCGGCAGGTGTCGAAGTGATCAGGACGCCGATTGCAGCACCCAAGGCCAATGCCCACATGGAGCGGCAGATTGGTTCGACTCGGCGCGAGTGCCTGGACTGGATTCTGATCCTGAACCGTCGCCATCTCGAGCGCGTTCTGGAGGAGTGGTTCGAGCACTACAACTCGGCCCGTCCCCACCGGGCTCTTGGGTTGCGGACCCCGATCGCACGCTCCGATCCGGTACTGACCACAGGACCGCTAACGTGCACTGAACGACTCGGCGGCTTGTTGCGCGAGTACGCGCAGGAGCAGACGCCGGCAGCAGCCTGAACCCCGGCTGATCTACCCATACGATGGGAGGCGTGGTTCTGCGGTGTACGGCCAAGATGCTGTCGCTCCTGGGTACGCGTCCCCGAGACCTGGAGGCCATCGAGCCCAGTGACCAGGATTGGTACGCAAACCTGCTCTGGCTCGAGGCTCGAAAATGCCTGTTACTGGCCCACCCCGCCACCCTGTTCTCGGTTTTCGTTCCCGACATCCGCAAGGCCGACCTGGTGCCGATCGGCCCATCCATCGTGCGGTTCATTCACGAGGAGCTCGAGGCCGAGAGCCTCTCGCTAGATTGCTTGGGCACTCTCGACTCCCATTCCATCGCTTTGGCGAAGACGGAGAGCCGTACCGTGCTGGGCTACATGAACGAGTTGGCCCGGTTTTGTGTATACGCAGTCGGTGACGCGGGCGGTATGGCCCGCTGCGATGCCAGGGAGTTAAACCGTGAGCTCAGGAGAGAATTGCACCTTTCCCGCCGACCTCCGGGGTACTTCGTCCCAATCGAGCTGGCCGGCGGATCCCGCGCCCAGCCACAGCTTCGGATCGTCGATTGACCTCGCGCGAACTTGTGTGCCCCTCACGCCATTGTTGTGGGCACTCTAGCGTTCGTAGCCTTCATTCGCGGCTAGGCCCGGACGATGCTTCTGATAATGGCTTGCAATCAGTCGGTTGTGTCTGGTCGCGTTGGCGGCGGGTCTTTGCTTGGTTTCTCTATTTCATCCCGCGTTCGTTTGGTGAAACCTCGTTCGGGTTCACGGACTTCGGCGCACCGGACATGCCTCGACCTGGATGTGCAGGTGATCAGCACCGTCCGGGAACAGACACAGGATGTTCGCGCCGCGCCCGCGAGCCTCGTGCGCCGCCGCGGTTAGCTCCGTCTGGCCGCCGGGCCGGAGCTGCGCAAGGTCGCCGTCTAGGTTCCCGGTCGGACATCGTCTGAGGTTGACCGCCGGAAGAAGCGGATTGTCTCGGATGGCGTCTATCCCGGCCTTGCTCAGGGGCGGCTTGGTTCCGGGCATAGGGGATCCCCGGTAGTACTTCGGGTACGTATTGAGGTCCTCGAGTCCGCCTACTGGATCTTCCCTTGGCGGTCGCGGCAGGCCGAAGATGTAGCACCCCGGGGGGAGCGCGCGCATAGCGGCGGCGAGCCCTGCGACGGCTTCGGTGGGGAAGCTGATGTCGAGTCGGTGGCCGGCGAACCGCGTGATGTCGACGGCGCGCCCCACCTGGAATCCCCCGGCCGTCGGGGTCCCGTGGGGCCCGGCAGTTTCGCGTGCGATGCTCGCGACCTCGAAATCCGGATCGCCGCGTGTGCGCGGAATCGACGTGCCGGCAAAGGCCTCCAGCATCTTGAGCAGGCCAAGAGTCGGGACCACGGTGCTGCCCCGGATGCGAACGGCACCGGTTTCGGCGATCTGGCGGATCTGGCCGGCGATCGCACGTCCGGCGCCCAGCCGTCCCTCCTGCACCGCGGTGACCAGCGCCGTCCCGGGGCGTCTCCGAAGCTCTTCGTAGTAAGGCGCGATCACGCTCGCCCGGAACGCCTGGAACAGAGGATTGGCCTCGGTGGAGGGGTCGTCGATGCAGAACAAGGGGTCAAGCGGCGCCCTTACGATGAACGCGATTCGGCGGCAGAGGATGCTCCTGGTCAGGACCGTCGTGTCCACCTTTGGGTCGCCGGTCAACGGGCTTGCGGGGCCTCTGCCCTTCAGTCCGACCGCGGCAACCTGGATCTCTACCTCGTCCTGCTCGGCCTGCGAGAGCTGCTGTTCCTGGATGTAGATCGCGCGCTCATATAGCTCTTTGACCGGCCCTGACTGAAGGCTTCGCAGCTCGTCGGTCTCGGCTTCTTCGCCGCCCAACAGGATCGTGGGGTCGACTCGGCCTCTGCTCGCCAGGCGACGGAGCCAGATCTCGCGGGCGATCCTGTGGATGTTGGTCGCGTGGTTGGCACCCAGACGGTTCCTGAGGAGCGTGCGTTCCGGGTGCTCGACCTCCCATCGCGAAAGCCATTGCCAGACCAACAGCTCTTCGGGCATGTCTAGCGCCGGCGGCCCGACTTGTGGGTCCGTCGTGGGCGCATCCTTGGCATCGCGGCGGAGGATCGCGGGGCCTCGGCACGAAGTGCCGGTTGACGATCCAGCGGCGCGGGCTTCGCGCTCGAAGGCATCATCATGGGCGAGGGACATTGGGACGTCGGCGTCGAAGGTCCGAGGCGGGTCGGCGACCTGGGTCGTATGGATCAGTTCGTGCATCAAGACCTGCCCGAGGCGATCCGCTCCCATGGCGGCATCGAGCACAATGTCGTTGCCGTATGAGTACCCCCGGGCGTCGATCGCCCGTGCCGACTCCGCCGCTTGATGGTCGGAATGGATGCGGATCTCGCCCAGAGTGCGGCCGAGGCGAGGCTCAAGGGCGTGCCGAGCGCCGCTTGCAGGGGGACGTCCGGGTGAGCCGAGCACCCGACGCACGGACGGCGGTGCGCTCTTGAGCTGGGGGGGCAACTGGGTCGCGTGAGTGGCGTAGGTCAGAGTGTCACCTTAATCGGTGGCCGCCGGTGCGACGCAGCAACCCCAGTTTCGTCGTCGGCGTCCTCGCAAACACTAAATCACCACCGTTATCGCGCCACCACAAGTTATCACTCACGTGCTCGATTTGATCGCGTGATTGAGACGTCGCGGACAACGTGATACCTGCGTGACGTCCTGGTGACATCCACCGACCACAGTCCTCTTGGGTACGATTGTTCAGCTTCAGCCGCCCAAGTCGGGACGTCGGACCCCAGGGCGCCTTTGGTGAGCTTGCGTTGCAGCGTTGTGGTGCACATCGGTGTGGCGGGTGATGTGCCGGGTCACTGAAACCTCGTCCGACTCCTGAGGAACTGCTGCCATCACGACTTGCAAGTCAGGTGCAAGCGTCACGAACGTGGACTGTGATTTGGGGTGACCAGCCGCTGCCGATGAGCCGACCGACCGACCGTTCGGAGCTCGAGGCGGAAGCGCAGTCGCCGAAAGAATCGTTCGGGCCATGGATCGGGGCAATCCGGGCAATCCGGCCGCTGCAGACGGCCCTGGTGTACCGATAAGTAAAAACGGGGCTTCCTCTGGCGCAGTCGCCCGGGCGGCACAGAGGCACCCGGCTCATGGCTCCACCGAAAGCAGCCTTCGTCCCTTGCACGTGAGCGTCCCGACCTCGAGCGGAAGCTCCCTGGCGAGCAGCGTGCGAGTTCTCATGTCCAGGCAACTGGGCGATGACTTCGCGACAGTCCGCTTTCACTCGGATGGCGAGGCCGCGACGGTGTCGGAGCGGATTGGGGCCCGAGCATTCACCATCGGGCACGACATTTACTTCAACCGCGGGAACTAGATCCCGGTGCTAACTCGGGCCTGCGGCTGCTCGCTCACGAACTCGCCCACGTGGTGCAGCAGAGCAAGACGTCGGGCCCAGCACTGTCAACTTAAGGCGCACCCCCGCGACGAGGGTGCGTGACCTCGTCAACTGGTTCCGAACGAACTCTCAGGCTCGCTTCTGGCCTATCGCCTCTTTTCCGGGCCCACCCGCGGCGGGGCGACGTCATCTGCAGCTACAGCCCAAGAGAGGGGCATGGACATTCGGGGATGGTCGTCACGTCAGGCCACACACCCGATGCAGTCCACTGCCCGGGCCGAGGCAACACATTGCCCGTGGAGTCTATGATCCAACTCGCACGACTGATGTGACGCGCGAGCCATGGCCGTCGAACGGAGCGATTTTCGGCATCGGTCGATTTGTCGGCTGAGGCGCTGATCGCGGTAACGATTCGGTGACAGCACCGATGGCCTAATGGCGTCACGGCCCCAAACCGGACTTTAAAGGATGTTTGTATACAGCAAACTGCGGTCTGCCGGTCGCGATTTCGGCGGCGGAACGCCGGGTCGCCGTGGCTTCACCCGAACGTCGGGTCGCAGCTCGGGCCGCCCGATTGAGGCGCCGATACGACGACTCCTCAACAGCGCCTTCAAGCACGACTTCAGCCAGGTCCGCGTTCATACGGACGCCGGCGCCGCAGCGTCGGCGCGCGCGTTGGGGGCCCGTGCCTTCACGCGCGGAAACGACATCGTTTTTGGCTCGGCCGAATACCGGCCACATACTCCGCCCGGCTTGAGGCTCCTCGCTCACGAGCTCGCCCACGTCGTCCAGCAGGGTGCTCAGCCATCGGGAAACGTCCACGCCAGCCGCTTTGCGCCGCCTGATACTCCGATCGAACGGGAGGCTGACCAGGCAGCCGAGCAAGTGGTCTCGGGCTCAATCCCGCGCATCGCACAGGCTGCTCCTGTCGATGCCGTCCATCGAGCTGCGGCCAGCTGCCCCACCGACTGGCTTACAACAGTCAACGCTGACCATGCTCGCGCCCTCGACATGGTCGACCGCGCCCGTGACCAGCTCAATGCGTACGACGGCACCAACCCCTCTGTGGTGCACGACTCTCTGGATCGCAACTTCCATGCCACCTCGTCTGGGTTCGCAGGCTGGGTGCGGTTCAACCTCTGGATCCTCAGACGTCTCGCTTGGTTCGCGAGTTATGACTGTGAAGACAGCGGCAGCTGGTGGTGCAGCAGCTCTAGCACCCTTGCCAAGACCTTCTGGTGCGTACCCGGCATAGACATTCGCGTCTGCACTCCGCAGTACTTTGCGCAATCGCCGGCTGAGCGCTCGGCCACCCTCATCCACGAATGGGTGCACAAATATGGATGCAACTTCGACCTCGGCTATGCGGGAGAACCCGGCTATTCGACGTCCTGGACCATTACGGCTCTCGTGAATGCCGACCCGTTTTCGCAGCTGGTGCTCGAGATCCAATGACGGCGTCTTTTCCCCCACGAGGCCATTTGATCATTCCTGACTCGAGGGCAGAATGGCGGTCGGCGCATACGATGGTCCCGTGGGCGGACGTGAGGTCGGACGATTCCGAGGCAGTTCATAGCTGCAGCCGGGCGGTGCGGGAGCATTTAGCGAGTCTTTCGGGCACCAGTCCTCAGCGATCACTCGAGCGGTGTCGTCAATGGGACCTAACTGGCGGGATGCCTCGCCAATGTATGGGCGGCACTCCTCATCTCGCATGTCTGCCCTCGTCTCTGCGTGATGAATCGTGCCGGGCACCGTATACTTCCGATCCGTCCGCACCTCTGAGTACCGCAGGTGCATGAACACGAAATCCCACGGACGACCGCCGCGTGGCCGTGTGAGGTAGTTCTGAATACTCTCAGCCAGATGCTGCCCCGCCGGCGTGGTGGTATCAGTAACGCCGAACAGGGCCAATCGAGAGGACAGGTCCGGGCGGCTCAAGAGAAGAGCTCGGAACTGAGCGTGTAGTTCCGCATTCGGGATCTCGTGTTCGCCTTCGGGCGCGTGACGCAGCAGGTCGGTCATCTGCTCAACCGTCATTGCGGAATGAAGCGCTGCCTCGCTCGCCAGGCCTGCCCCGGGTCGGTTGGGGACCTCGCCCGAGACCTCACCCAGGCCGACCGCATCAGGAAGTTGAGTGGCGGGAGTGACCAATCCCCGAACCCTGGCCTTCATGTCATCTGCTCGCTGCTGTGAGAGGACCTGGTTGCCGCGCCACTGTCCCGGGCGCATGGCTAGCGGGTGAGGGTCGGGCTCGCCTCCTTCAGGGGAGGCGCGGCCGGTGATCGAAACGACCTGGGCGCCGTTAGTGACCTCACTGGCCAGCGCTGCCATGTCCGCAATCGATTGTGCTTGGAGTTCACGGCTTTCCGATTGTGTATGCGGTTGGCTCCAGGCGTAGTAGAAGCGGTACATGCCAAGGGCGTGCCGTTCCTCCGGGTGTGGTTCTTTATAGGCCAGGGCGATATGCGTGCACGCATAGTGCGGCACGGGTCCCGGACACAAGCAGGTCCAACATTCTTCCGGCCGGACATGCGGTCCAATGTCGAAGGTCCCGCGAAATATGACCGTGCTTTGGACCCCGCCACTTGCCCCTATGGTGAGATCGAAACAAATGGCCGATGAGCTGCCAACCGTGTAGCAGAAGCTGCCTTGGCCGCCGCGAGCCGTGGGAGAGAGCAGGTCGATTCCCTGTATTCGGACGAGGAAGTGGCCGAATTGAGCACCAACCGCCGCCTGCAAGTCATTCTGTGTTCCGGTTCGGGGATCAGATTGGAGCCGGCGCAGGAACTGGGCTTCCAGTGCCAGTCTCCATTGCCCGCCCTGGAAGACGACGACGCCGCGGCCGCCAAGGCCGATTGGGGTCCCCGACGCGTTGCTCCCGACCGCAGCCAGGATGTACCGCTGGCCTCCGGTGCCGCCTTTGTCCAGGACGTTGAGATCGATTCCTATCTGTGCAGTCCCCTGCGGTGGCGTTCCCTGCATGAACGCCCGCGCATTTGACTGGAGGCGCCCGAAGGTGTCCAGGGTCGACCTTCCTGTGCAGCGCCGATAAACGATGGCCAGGTTGTCTAGATCGGGGTTGTAGTAGACCTGTTCGGCGACATCGGCAACTCGATGGCAGGGGCAAGCTACCAGGGTCCGGGTGATACTCACCTGCGCGCGGTCATGCGGCTCACCATGAGCATCAATCGTGGCTGTCCGCGGTGGATCCTGAAGCCGTTGAGGGCTCGCCACCTGCCGGCGCAGGATGTGGCTGGATCCAGATGACCGACCGGTATGGTCCAGTGGTCCTGAAGCAGAGCTTCGGTTCAGCGCGTGACCCGCAATGCGATCGGCATCGGCTTCGGCTTGATCGTGGACGGAGCCGATCTCCAGACGATCGGAAGCCGGCTGGCCAACGGAGCGCTCCTGCACGAAGTGCCCGAGCTCGTGGGCGAGCAACTTCTGTCCGGCAGCGGTGGCAGGCGCGAAGCATCCATCGCCGAACACGAGGTGGGGTCCAACCGCGTAAGCGTTGGCGCCCACCGCATGTGCTGATGCGGCGGCCTCGCTGTCGGTGTGGACGCGGACTCGGCTCAAGTCCTCCCCCAGGCGAGCTTCGAAATCCAACCTGACCGACGGTTCGAGGCCAACACCATAGCTGGAGAGCACTCGTCGAACGATTGGCGGGACGCCTGTCGGCCGATCGCCCCCAGCGGGTTCCTGACCGGAGTACTCCCGTCGCAGGGTGGGCGGCGCTGCCTGGCTGTCCATACCGCAGTCACAGCTTCCACCGTGCCCTTCGAGTTCCTGGATCGACGCGCACCGGCGGAGCATCAAGACGCGGCCCACTTTGCGACGTGGCACCGTCACTCTCGGCGCGGTCCCCGATCCACCGGCTGGACTTCTGTCGGTTCCGGCGAGACTAAACGAGAGCATTGAAATTGCGCGTGGTGAGACTGTAGACGTCTTGGCGTCACCGCATCGTCACGCGGTGCAGCCTTCGTCCCAAGACGTGCTGGTGACGTTGCGGTGACGTGGTTTCCGCAAGCTCTGAGACGTTTCTGACGGCAGGCGCGCGGAGGCGATTCGATGAGCGTTCCGGTCCAGGCCGACGGCCCGATCAATTTTTCTGTCCCTAACACCGGCGAGCAGTTCTTCATCCCGCTTAGCGAGCTGTCGTACTCGGCGGACAAGGTGGACGCGTCGGGGTGGTTCACTGCGCTTGGGACGGCAGCGACGCCGCAGGTCAAACAGGCAGCCACCGACTGGGTCGGCCAGCTCGTGGCGGCGGGGCAGGTCAAGCCCGGCACGGTTCCATCGCCTCCGCCGCCGCCCGTCGCGATGCTTTTGACATCCCGATTCCCAGGCAGCGTTGGCAACAAGATCCAGGTGCAGTTCACCCCAAACGTGGGAGCAGCCGGCACAGTCGACGTGGCCGTGTCGGCCACACAGACCTATCCCGGCCTGACGCCGGCGACGGTTCAGGCAGTCCTCGGCACCAGTCCCGGCGGGGGGAGCGCACCGGGGCTGGCCTACGCCGCACCTGGCGGACCCGCGCCCGTGCTTCCTCGCAACATGACGCAGGCTGCGACTGCATCAGGGGGGAACTGGCAGGTCGTCCTGCTCGTCAATGACCAGACGTCGAATGCGACCGCCCTGACTCTCTACACGGTCGGCAGCGGAAACGGCGCAGGCCATACGGCGGTAACAGTCGCCAACGCGAACAAGGCCGCCGGCCAGTTCGACCTGACGGTCACGTGGCAGTTCTCGGCCACGGGCCTGACTGCGGCGGCCTTCCAGGCTGATCCGAACTTCTCGTATTTGCTCGACGTCGAACCGCCGACCGTCGGCGGCGCTGTTGGGACGCCGGGCGCGGGGACGGTCGTCCTTACCGGCGGCGCCGATCCGACCCCGGCAACCGCCGTAGTCCTCGGCACGTAGCCGCCAACTGAGGAGGAAAGATGACAGTCGCGATCTCGTACCCTGGCGTCTACATCGAAGAGCTTCCGAGCACCTCTCACCCGATCGTGCCGGCCCCGACTTCGATCGCGGTCTTCATCGGCTACACACACCCATTCAAGACGATTCACTTTGGAATGCCGGTCGAGCTCTTCACCTTCAGCGACTACGAGAGAAATTTCGGAGGCCTCTATCGCAACGGACTCGTACCGAGCGACGTCGCCTACGCCGTGTATCAGTTCTTCCTCAACGGCGGTTCGCACGCGTGGGTTGTCGGGCTGCAGCCGCGCTATCAGACGTCCGTTCCATCGACGAAGGACATCGGTCCGGCTACGCTTACCCTCGGGAAGATCATCTTCACCGCGCGCGAGCTGATCGGTTACAGCGACACCGATCCCAGCCCGGCGATGACCGTGGCGATAACGAACCTACGCGGATCCGGCGGCAACACCGTTGCAGACATCCAGATCGTCTACGGGACACGAGTTGAGACTTATCGTGGCGTGACCCTGGACGGGTCGGCCACCTCGGTGGAAAACCTGCTTGGTGTGGTCGGCAAAGAGAAGTCCCAGCTGGTCACCGTCAGCGGAGTCGACGGACCACCCCACCCGTACGGCACTACGTTCACCTCGACCGCCTCGCCGCAGGTCCTCGCCCTGCCAGGCGGCGATCCTCCGGCCTCCTTGACGGGCGTCATGCTCGCATCCGACTTCACGGCGGTCTTCGGCGCCGACACCCCGCTCGACAAGCTCGACATCTTCAACCTGCTCATGCTCCCGGGCATCTTCGACAACGGAATCCTGAGTGCCGCGGAGGCCTTCGCCGAGAAGAAGCGGGCTTTCATGATCATGGATCCACCCGCCAACGCAACGGCCGACACGAGCGGCGGCACTCCAATAAACGATCCCTCGTGGAACATCCCGCAGAGCATCAACGCAGCAATCTACTTCCCGTACATCCGCTCGTCGGACCCCCTGACAGGCGCGGAGCGTCCTCTGCCCCCGAGCGGGACCATAGCCGGCATCTTCGCCCGGACCGACAACGACCGAGGCGTGTGGAAAGCGCCGGCGGGCCTGGAGACCACGATCAAGAACACCCTCGGAGTCGTGCCGGGCGGCGTAATGACCGATCCCAGGCAGGGCGTCCTCAACGACGCGGCGATCAATTGCCTCCGCACCTTTCCGAACCTGGGAACCGTTGTATTTGGCGCACGCACCGTTGTCGCGGCCAACACCGCGTTCGCGCAGTGGAAATATGTTCCCGTCAGGCGGATGGCGTTGTTCATCGAGCAGACGCTGTACCACGCCCTCGGTTGGGCGGTGTTCGAGCCAAATGACGAGCCGCTGTGGCGTGCTCTCCGGACCGCGGTCGGAGACTTCATGACCTCACTCTTTCGGCAGGGCGCTTTCCAGGGTGCAACGCCAAGCCAGGCCTTTCTCGTGGCCTGCGACTCGACAACGACCAGGCAAACCGACATCGACCTCGGCGTCGTCAACATCCTGGTCGGTTTCCGGCCACTCAAGCCGGCTGAGTTCGTGATCATCCGGATCACGCAGCTTGCGGGCCAGGCACAGTCGTGACGGAGGTGTAGATGGGCAAGCCATTCACGGTCAACATCAACCGGTTCGACCCCTACAAGTCATATCGCTTCCAGGTCTTCATCGGCCAATCGACAACTGCTGCGGCCGCTGTGAGCAAGGTTGGCGGCTTGAAGCGATCGTCTGACGTGGTCGAATACAAAGAGGGAGGCAATCCCATCATCCTCAAAGGCCCGGGCCGGATGAAGTACGAGCCGATAACGCTCGAGCGCGGGATCACCCATAGCACTGAATTCTCAGATTGGGCCGATGCCGCTCAGAAGCTCGACCACGGTCACCCCTCGACGTCACTGGCGCAATTGCGACAGACCCTGCACATCGTCTTGCAGAACGAGCAGGGCCAACCGGTCCACAGCTACACGGTTTACCGAGCGTGGGTTTCCGAGTATCAAGCGCTGCCCGACCTGGACGCCGGTACCAACGCCATCGCGATCGAGCACATCAAGCTCGAGCACGAGGGTTGGGAGCATGACGCGACGCCGACGGAGCCCGATGAGACACAGGCCGCGGGCGGGTAGGCAATCATGCGACTCCCCCTCAGTGGCGCGACGGCGCAACTCAGGCCTCTGACTGGGCTGGATGAGGCGGCCGTGGCCGACCTCGACGGGTCGTCGTTGCATGCCTTGGGCGACGTGGCATCCCGTTTCGGGGTCTTATCACCTGGCGACCTGCCGGTCACGGATTTCGATCGGCTCTGCCTGGCGCTCCACGTTTATCTCCACGGTGACGACATACAGGGGCCGGCGAAGTGCGTGTCTTGCGGGGAGATCATCACCATCACCTTCGGCGCCGGGGACTACGCTGCGCGCTTCGAGAGCCGCCAGCCTTCGGGAGTGAGCTCCGACAACGGCTGGTTCCGGTTCGACGGGGAAGACTTCAGCTTCCGGGTCCCGACGCTCGAGGATCTGCGGGAGGCGGAGGACGCAACCGACCCGGAGGAGGCCCTCCTTCGGCGCTGCTCCCGACCCGCTCAACTGCCCCCGGCCGCGAGGGACCGCATTCAGCATGCGCTGGAGCTCATAGCACCTGTGGCAGCGGGCCCGATCGCGGGCTCGTGCCCGCACTGCGCCTCCGAGATCGACCTGCTGTTCGATCCCTTCGCTTTCGTGCTGAGCGAGATTGGCGACGGCGCCAGATTTCTCTTCGAGGAGGTGGACCTCCTCGCTTCGCGCTACCACTGGCGCGAGGATGAAGTGCTCACGCTTACCTCTGAGCGCCGCCGCGCCTATGTCGATGCAGCTCGCCGAGCCGGAGCTTGATTCGTGGCGGGCTATTTTCAGTCTCTCCTGAACCGTCCCTTGACAGGACCTCAGGTCTTGCGGCCTCCGCGCCGGCTGTTTGCTCCTCGCCCGAGTCAGGAACTGGAGCGGGATGAGGCACCGGACGAAGGCGGAGAGCCTGCCAATTCGACGCACCGCTCGCCGGGCCGAGCAGCTCGGGTCTGGTCCGGCAATGGCAGCCCTGCGATTTTCGTCGGTGATTCCGCGGGAGAGCCGCTGCCTATCAGCATGGTGCCCGATCATTCAGACGGCGTTGGCGAGGCGATCGATCGGGATGCGTCGGCTAACGCCGATTCCGGCCCTTGGGCCTCAACGTCCGAACCGGCGGCTTCGCAATCGTCACCCGTCCGCATCGGGCATCGTCGGGTCGATCGACCAGATCAACCGGACCCCGTCCGCCGCCGAACTCTGACGGCCGGGCGCGCCACAACACCCCGCGTCACAACGCCCGAGGATGAGACGCACCGCGCTCCGAGCCCAGTTGCCGCGAGGCGATCCAGCCCACCGCGCGAGCGAAACGACGTGTTTCGGGGCCCGGCCGAACTGCCTGATGCCGAAGGCACCCAGCCTTCGCTTGATCAAGCATCGCAATCGGACCGACCCGAGGTGCGGCAGGGTCGTGCCCCACGGAAAAAGAGCTTTGAGGAGCCGGTATCGGTCGAGATCGGGCGAGTGGATGTGATCATCAGCCCGCCCGAAGCCCGCCAAGCAGGTCCGCGGCCGCCACTGCACCCGCTCTCGAGAGGCTTGGGTTGGGCGGCAGGTCCGCCTGAGAGTCAGCGATGACCGTCGCGATCTTCGGAACGCCTGACCTCGCTTCGATCTCCAACGTGCTGGTCGATCTCGTCCGGTCATGCAACGATTCCTCGGCCGCATGGAATCCTGACGGCGCCAATCCGCCACCGGGCAAAGACTTCACGCTCGAGGTCAGTGGGTCTGCCCCCGACGCCGTACGCACTCTCGGCGACTGCCAGCTCAGCATCTACCTCTTCCACGTTGCTGCGGATCCCTTCAACAGGAATCAGCCGCTCGACGGGCGGTTTCCAGCGCTGATTCCCCACCTGCCGCTTGGGCTCAACCTCTTCTACCTGGTCACGGCCTTCGACAGGGAAACAGCGGCCCATGAGCAGCGCGCGATGAGCATCGCGATGAAATGCCTTCATGAGCACCCAGTCCTCAGGACCAATCTGACCGTCCTCGGCAAGGCGTCTCCTGTCGAGCTCACGATAACCCTGGAAGCCAACTCGGTAGACGAGATGAGCAGGCTCTGGCAAGCCAGCACTGTGGCTCAGCGACTGTCGGCCGTCTACCGCGTCGCCGTCGCGTTTCTGTCGCCGGAGGAAGACACCTCGGTAGCAGCACCTCCTGTCCTGACCCTTGCCGCGGCGGCCGCGCCCGGCCTCGATCCGAAACTGGATGGATCGCGTTCGACGGTCGCTTTTATCGACCTGTCGAGCACGGCCGGTCATCCGCATTTCCAGAGACATGCCGTGTCACCGGCAGCACCCGCCCATGGCCAGAACTTCGAGCTGGTCGGAAGCGGCTTGGAATCGGCCCCGGCGCAAAAAGTCTTCCTGGTGCAGCCGAACGGTGTCGAGACCGACGTCACGGGCACGTGGTCGACCACCGCCGGCGCCGATGAATCCGGTCACCTCCTGCGGCTCCACGTTCCGGATCCTGGACCCGGCCCCGGTGTGTACCAGCTGCGGGTCGACGCAGAAGTGCAGATCGGATCCGTGGTACGTCCCCTGCGATCCAACACCACGCCGATCTCGGTCGTACCAAGGGTCGACACTGGAGCCGCGAGCCCTCCTCTTCTGCAGCCTGACGGCGCGGGTCTCTACACGATCAACGGCGCAGCCCTGGGGCCCCACACCGAGTTGCTACTGGGTGGCGCGTCGTTGAGCGGCGCGGGAGGTGCACCTGCGGCGGGTCAGTTCAACGTCAATGGCGCCTTCACCCAGGCGACGTTCAAAGGCCCGATCGGCCTGCATGGTCGCTTCGCACTCCGAGTCAGGGCGGGCGGAGTCGAAGCCGCGCCGGCGTGGTGGGTCGACCTGTGAGCGTCAACGCCGCCGGCCTCGTGGCGTCGGCGGCGATTCTTGTCGCCCTGGAGCGGATCCGGCTGCGTGTTCGCAGGGAAGTGGTGTGGTCGCGCCGGATGTGGTCGCGGCAGCAAACGAATGGAGGGGGGACCGCCGCCGCGATCGACCTCATGCTGGCGGACGAACCGAAGCTGCTGCGCGATGAGTTCTTCGGCACCGATCCCGAAGTGTCATCACTCGGGCCGAGGCTCGCGGCGGCTGACCGAGCCTTTGACGATGACCAGGCCTGGACGCATCTCCGGCGAGAGTTCGCGCTCAATAGCGCCGAGCTCGATCTGGTCGCGGCCACGGTTGCCGCCGAGGTCGATACGGGACTGCTCACTGCGTACGGGTACTTGCAGGACAGCCCGGAACCCCGCGGACCCTCGCTCGCTCTGTGCGCGGCGTTGTTCGATTGGCCTGCGGCCTCCGCCGTGCGGCCCGATGGACCGCTTGCCTACTGGCAGCTGGCCGCGCGTCCGGATATGGCCACGAACTGGTCTTCGATTGACCAGTGGTTCGCCGCGCCACCGCTGCTGATCTGGCTGCTCGAGGAGGAGGCATTCGATCCGGCCCTAGGGATGGCGGCACGCCCAGTGGACACGCGCGCCGCCGCCCGCCTGAGTTGCCTCTATCCAGATGTGGTCGACGCCGTCGCCGCGTTCTGTGCCGCCGTGTGGGCTGAGCGAGCGGGCCAGCCGGCCGCGGTCGAAATCGATCTGGTCGCTCCGCATGGATTTGGCAAACGGACGCTGGCCGCACAAGCTTGCGGAAGGCTGGGCACCAACCTTCTCGTCGTCGACGTGCCTCAGGTCCTCTCCGCGGACAAGCCGCTGGTCGCAGGCATTGCAGCGGCTCAGGCTGCGATACGGCTCGCACGATTGTGCGGCTCCGCGATCTACTGGCACGAGCCGGTCGCGGCCGATCAGAGATTGTGGTCCGCGATATCGCTCCACTCGCTGCTGTCTTTTTTCGGATCAGAGGCGATCTTCAGCAGAAGAGCTGACGAAAGGCCGCAGCCGGCGCGAAGGCTCATCGAGCTCCCGCGCCTCACGCGTTCGGAGAGGCTGGCCCTGTGGAGCGGGTTCTCCGCGGATCCGCCGCCGAGCCAGGTCGCGGACTGGGCGCTCAGCGCTGGCGACGTCGCCGCTGTCGCCATGGCGTCCAGGGCCGGCCCCGCGGCGGTGGCGGACGCGTGCCGGCGAACGCTGCATCGAGGCAACGAAGAGCTGGTCACACCGATGCCACGTCCTTACAGCTGGGACGACATCGTGCTGCCACCAGCGGTATCGGACCATTTGCGTGAGTTCGAGAACCAGGCACGACTGCGATCGGTCGTCTACGACGATTGGGGGTTCGGCGCTCTGTTTCCCACCGGCCAAGGGGTGACGGCGATGTTCGCCGGCCCACCTGGAACCGGCAAGACGATGGCGGCTCAGGTGATGGCGGCGCAGCTCGGTTTGGACCTCTACCGGGTGGACCTGGCCGGCGTGGTCAACAAGTACATCGGTGAGACGGAGAAGAGGCTCAAACAGGTCTTCGACGCGTGCGAGCGGGCGAACGTCGTGATCCTGTTTGACGAGGCTGACGCCTTGTTCGGTCAGCGCACGCAGGTCAAGGACGCGCACGACCGCTTTGCGAACATCGAGATCGACTACCTCCTGCAGCGAATGGAGCGATTCGAGGGCATCGCCATCCTCGCCACGAATCGAAAGGTGGACATGGACCGCGCCTTTGTCCGCAGGCTCCGGTTCATCATCGATTTCCCTCAGCCAGGACCCGTGGAACGGATGCGCCTGTGGCAAATTGCACTTCCGCAACGTTCGCCAGATGGCGAGCATGTGCTGGGAGCGATCGACCTAACGCCCCTCGCACACCGTTTTCCACTGACAGGCGCCGAGATCAAGACGGCGGCTTTGGCGGCGGCGTTCAGCGCGCGGTCGGAGGGTTCGCTGATCGAGATGCCGCATGTGATGGCTGCCATCCGCAGGGAGCTCACCAAGCGCGGCCTCGAGATGAGTCGCGAGGCCGCTGGATGAGCAAGGTCCGCGTCGGCCGGTTTGTGGTGACGATGCGCGCCGCCGATACCGTCGACCCTGCCCGGCTGGGGCGGCAGCTCGCAACAGAGGTCGGCATCCAGCTGGCGCGCCAGGCCGTGCCGGGTGCGGACCGGATCAGATTGGAGCTCCCAGGGCGTCCGGGGGCTACTGGCATTCGCGCCCAGGTCGCCAACGCCATGCCACGCACATATAGAGGACGCGCGTGAGCAGCTTCTTCTTGAAGGGCGCGCTCATTCAGCTGATGCCCACGTTCCTGATTCCACTCCCGAACCTGATCATCTTCCAGTTCAACCCGGAGACGATGCGGCATTCGTTCTCCCAGCCTCTGCCTCGAGCCCAGGGCGCCGCGAGTCAGAGCGCCCAGACGGATCCCCAGGCGGTCAGCAGCGCGCCGACCGAGAGCTACAACTTCACCTTGCACCTGGACGCCAACGAGATGATCGCCTCGGGAAGCGAGACGCAGAAGGATCTCGCGATCGGCACCGGCGTCTCGGCCCGGCTCGCCGCGCTGGAGATGCTGCAATACCCGCTCCCGCCAAAAGGAACGAGCCTCGCCGCTCAGCTTACGGGCACGGTAAGTGCCGCCGCAAACGCCGGCGGCGCGGGCCTGAGCCTCACGGCCGGTGCCGCGGGCGCCGACAAGACACCGACCGCGGTCCCGGCCTCGCAGGTGGCGGCCGCGCTCTTCATCTGGGGTCCCGAGCGGATCGTTCCGGTCCGGTTGACCCAGCTCGCGGTCACCGAGACCCTGTACGACGAAATCCTGAATCCGGTCCACGCCCAGGCTGACGTGACGCTGGAAGTGCTGACTCCGCCCGAAATCAAGGGCATCACGCCGAAGGCGGTCAAGTTCATCGCGAACGCGGCCTACTGGTACACGCAGGGCGAGCGGCAGCTCTTGGCCGTGGCCGATACGGCGGAGTCGGTGATCGGGCTGATCCCGATCAAGGGGATCTGATGTTCACCCCCAACAGCCGGTACTGGAAGCTGCCGACTTACGCGGTGTCGCTCGCAGGCGGCAGATTGGTCCAGGCGACGGAGCTGCCGGTGCCGGCGACCGGACCGCTCCTCGGCTTCCACCGGCGCATGGAGGGCGAACGGCTCGATCTGATCGCCGCTCGCTACCTGCAGGATCCGACCTGGTTCTGGAAGCTGTGCGATGCCGCCGATGCCGTGGTGCCCAGCAGCCTTCCGGCCAGGGACCTGATCCCTATTCCAAGACAGGCCGGCTGAGATGGCCGGCTCGTACGGCCTGCAGATCGGAGGCAGCCCTGCTGACGACGACATCATGCAGGCGCTGGCGAACCTCGAGGTGGAGGAGGCGGCCGATTCCCCCGGCGCCGTGAGCTTCGATCTGAACGTGGTGTGCGGGGAGGATGGCGAGCTGTCGTTCGTCGGTGATTCGCGCATCGGCCCGTTCGCCTCGATCGCGGTCATTGCAGCTCCCGACGGAGGAGACCCCCAGTGCATCTTCGACGGGTACGTCCTGCAACACCGGCTTCAGCTGACCCCAGGCACAACCAACGCGCGTCTCAGCGTCTGGGGACAGGACGCCTCGTGGCTCATGAACGTGCAGGAGACGGTCCAAGAGTGGGTGGACGTCACCGACAACGACGTTGCGGAAGAGGTCTTCGGCAATTACGGGATAACGCCGGCCGACGCCAATAGCAACGAGGACTCGCCGACGCACTCAGAGGATCGGCACAGCCTCATGCAGCGGGACACCGACATTCGCTTCCTGCAGGAGCTCGCCCGCCGTAGTGGAAAGCTCTGCCGCGTCTACTGCGAAGACCAGCCAGGACAGAGGATCGGGTTCTTCGCCGCCCCGAGCCTCGACAGCGATCCGGTGGCGACACTTGTCCTGACCGACCCTGAGGCCGCCAACGTGGACTCGCTCAGCTTCCACTGGGACGTCGCTCGTCCAACCGAGGTGGACGCACGTGAGGCGCTGTTCGACGACGACGACGAGGACGGCACGGACGCGGAGGTCGATGACGCCGGCCTCAAGCTTCTCGCGGACCGCAGCCTGTCGGAATTTGCCGGGCAGAGCACGACGAGCCTGCTCACGACCGTCGCCGACTCCGCCGACGAGCTTCACCTGAGGGCACTCGCCTCGGTCCGCTCCTCCCATTGGTTTGTGCGCTGCGAGGGACAGACGACAGTCAGCCGGCTTCAGACCGTCCTCCGCGTGGGCGACCTCGTGGCCGTGTCGGGCGTCGGCAAGCTCAATTCGGGCAAGTACCTCGTCTGGAATGTGCACCACGCAATCGATGGCGACACGCACCGGATGCAGTTCTCCCTGGTTCGCAATTCAGTCGGCCCCGCCCCGACCTCCTCAATCCTCGGGATGCTCGGAGGGTTGATTTGAGCCTCGGCTTCGGTGGCGCCGGCGGTCCCTTCTACGGCAAGTACCGCGGCTCGGTCACGGACGTCGACGGAAGCACGTTTCGAATCAAGGCCAAAGTGCCCGCGGTGCTCGGCGACCAGAAGACGGGATGGTGCACGCCATGCGTCCCGTACGCGGGCGACGGTGTCGGCCTGGTGTTCCTCCCCAAGTCTGGGGCGGGAGTCTGGATCGAGTTCGAAGCGGGCGACGTCTCGTTCCCCATCTGGTCAGGTTGCTACTGGCGCGATGGCGAGCAGCCGAGGGACATCAGCGACACCGTTCGAGGGTTCGTGACCGAGGCGCCGTCCAAGCTGTTGCTCGACGACGACGGCGAGACGGTGACCCTGAGCGACGCGAACGAGAACGGCGTGACGCTCGACTCCGATGGCGTTCACCTGGAGCGGGGATCCGGCTCGATCGTGGTCAGCGATTCGGAGGTGAACATCAACGACGGTGCCCTGGAGGTGACGCCGTGAGCGGCTTTTTGACGACCGCAAGCACCCTGCAATGTCCGCACGGGGGGACGGTGACCGTCATTTCGACGAACACGCAGGTGCAGACCGCCGACGGCTACATCCTTCGCTCCTCCGACGTGTTCACGATCGCCGGCTGTCCGTTCGCCACCCCGACTCCGCAGCCATGTGTGTCGGTTGAGTGGGTGCTGACGGCACTCCAGAGTCAGGTCCTTTCGGAGTTCAACCTCACCGAGGACAGTGTCGGGCTGTGCGTTGGAGGCGGCCCTCCGGGACCCGTCCAGGTGACCCAAACGCAATCTGTGGACGGCGGCACCTGAGATGCCGGCGCGAAGCGATTACGCATTTCCGTTTCGGATCGATTCGGCTTCTCTGCAGGGAGCGCAGAGCGCTTACGACGCGCACGTCGAGCAGATGCTCAGGGAGCTGCTCCTCACCGGGCCGGGGGAACGAGTCTGCATGCCAGAGTTCGGGTGCGGGCTCCGTCAGCTGCTGTTCGCCCCCATTTCGTCTGCCTTGACGGCCACGACCAAGCTCCTCGTCCAGGACTCCATCAATCGCTGGCTCAACGGGATCGTCTCGCTGAAGAAGGTCTCGGTCGAAAGCGATGGCCCTGAGGGCCAGCTCGTTGTGAACATCGACTACGTGGTCATCGAGACGCTCACCGGCCACCAGACGCGGGTGATGATCCTGTGAGCACCGTCAGCAAGGATAGGGTCGACCAGGTTCTTCAGCCGACGGCGAAAGTCAACGGCATCGACTACGTGGAAGTCGGGCCCGATTCGAAGACTTTGTACGTCCATTTCCTCAACGGCCTGGACGTGACCGCGGCCAAAGCGTCCATCAGCGGTGGCGAGACGGTCCGAGATATCCACGTCCAGACAGCGGCCTGGGGGGTCGATGCCGCGGGCAAGCCCCTGCTCACTCTGTCGGTCGACCCCATCGGCGACTTCTCCAGCTACATGCTCACGATTGCCGGCCCGGCCCCGCTGGACGTTTACCTGTCGCACACGAGCTTCGTGTTCCGGCCCGGTTGCATCGGCTGCCCTTCGGAAGCTCCCTACTGCCCGCCCCCCGAAGGTGACCCGCCGCAGATCGACTATCTCGCGAAAGACTTTCTCAGCTTCCGCCGAGCTCTGCTCGACTTCTCGACCGCCAGATATCCTTCCTGGCTCGAGCGTTCGGAGGCCGACGTCGGCATGGTCTTGATCGAGGCACTTTCGGCCCTCGGCGACGAGCTCAGCTATCTGCAGGATCGCGTCGCCGCCGAGGCGAGCCTCGAGACAGCCACCCAACGCAGGTCCCTGGTCCGGCTGGCGCGCCTGGTCGATTACGAACCGGCTCCGACGCGCGGCGCCACCGTGCTGCTGCAGCTGGATGTGTCTGTCTCCAGTGTCGCCGCGGGCACCCTCGTCATGGCTCAAGCGCCGGATGGCACGCAGGTACCGTTCGAGGTTGGAACCGGGGTTCGGGACACCGCCACCTATCCCACGGACCCTCGCTGGAATCGCTGGCTGCTCGCGCAGTGGTGGGACGACTCGGACCGGCTCCTTCAGCCGGGGGCTGGCGAACTGTGGCTCCATGGCCATGGGCTCGGACTCCACGCGGGCCAGCAGCTGCTGCTCGAGACGACTGCCGAAGACGGCGTCGACCGCCCGCAGCGCGAATTGATCGTGGTCGTGGGCACGCCCACCGAGGACTTCGACAGCGTCTTTCCAGATCCCGTGACGGCCGTGTTCCCGGCGCCCGTGACGCGTATCTCGCTGGATCCGAGTGCTTCACCAAAGCAAGTTCATGACCTCTCGCGGACGCGTATCGCCGGCAACCTCATTCCAGCGACACAGGGCCGCCGCCGCGAAGAGCAGGTCACCATCCCGCTTGACGGCAGATCTGGCGGCGGGGTCATCATCCGGGCCGGGGCTAACCAGGGCACCAGCTATCAATGGACCCTCGGCGACAGCCCGCTCTGCTGGCGACTGGCACCTCCTGACTCCGATGTCGTCTATGAGCCCGACATCCTCATCCTGGACGGCACCGGCACTCAGACGCTCACCTGGCACCGCAGCCTACTCGAAGCGGACCCGTTCGAGGCCGCGTACACGGTCGATCATGCCCGGTACCGACCTGTCGATTCGGCAGATCCGGAGTTTGCCGACTACGACGGTGACGACGCGGACACGGTTCGATTTGGCGACGGCGAATTCGGGCTGCTACCAGACCCTGGCGCAACCTTCCTGATCCGCTATCGAATCGGCCTCGGCGCAGCGGGCAATGTCGCCGCGGACTCCATAACCGACGTCGCGCGCGATTACACGGGAATGGTCCGGTCGGTGAACAACCCGTTCCCGGCCTCGGGTGGTGAAGATCCGGAAAGTGCCTTGAGCGTCAGGCGTCTGGCCCCCAAGGCCTTCGCGGCGAATCCGCTTCGGGCGGTTCGGCCAGAGGACTACATCAGGGCGATGCGCACGCTGAGCTGGGTGACAAGCGCGCGTGCAACGTTCCGATGGACAGGCAGCTGGCTGACCATCTTCGCGAGCGCAGATCCGGCCGGGTCTGAGGTGATCTCTGATTCCGAGCGAACCGAACTGCTGCATCTGCTGAACCGCTACCGCATGGCCGGCTACGAGTGCTACGCGCCTGACCCGCAGTACGTCTCTGTCGATCTCGAGGTCACCGTCTGCGCCCTACCGGACGCCTTTGCCGCGACGGTACGCGCCGGATTGCTCCTGGCGTTGTCTTCCAGGGCCCTGCATGATGGCACGCTCGGGTTTTTCGCGCGGGATCGGTTTGTCTTCGGTTCAGGCCTCGATCCGAATCTTCTCGAGGCTGCCATTCAGTCGGTGCCCGGCGTCGCGGGTGTCCGTTCGGTCGAGTACCGCGTTCGCGGTGTGGACGCTGGCTTCCACGACCTGACCGATACGCTCACTGTTCTCGGTAACCAGCTGCTGCGCTGCGACAACGATCCAAGCCGCCCGGACGGCGGCACCCTCTCGATCACGGTCGAAGGTGGGCGATGAACGAGCTCACCTGCCCGCCGCCAGGCACGCCGAGGTCGACCGACAATCCTCCAGGCCGCACGTCGATTGGATATCGCGTCGGCGACTACCTCGCCTTTCGCAATGCGCTCCTGCACCCGGGCGCGAACGAGGTTGCGCTGTCCTCGTGGAGTCCCACCGCCAGGGGGGACCTCGCCCTCCAGGTGATCGAATGGTGGTCATACGTTTGCGACATCCTCACGTTCTACAACGAGCGGATAGCGAATCGGTCCTATGTCGGAACGGCCGACACTGCCGAGGCAATCGCGAAGCTGGTCGCCCTGCTCGGATACCGCCGGCGCCCGGCGATCGGTGCCACCGGTGCGATTGGGATCCGGGCCGCGAAAGATCTTCGGATGCCGAGAGGATTCCAGATCCAGAACAAGCCGCAGCCTGGCAAGAAGCTACAGGTCTTCGAAATCGACGTGGATTCGCAGGTCAAGGCCGGGGACGGCATCAGGTCGGTCGTCGTGCCTACGGGGTCCATCTTGCTGCCAGACCGCCAGTCCATTTTGATCGAGGGCAAGTCCTCCACGGCCAAGAAGGGCGACCGAGTGCTGTTCCTCAAACCGCTGGAAAAACCACGAACCCTGAAACCACTCGAGCAGAGCAACGACTCGAAGCCACTCTATTTCGCGATCCTGAAAGTCGCTCCGGAGAAGACCGGCCCGGCAGCCGGCAACACCCGGCTTACGTTTTCCAGCAGCGATGCGGGCAGGCTCGCCGGGCGCCAGGCCCAGCATTACCGGCTCGTGCGGAGCAGTCGCAATACCCGGCCGTGGGCGGGACCCGCAACCACCCTTGCCGCACAGCCGGGTTGGTTGCACCTGCAGTCGATCATCCGTGACCTTCTGCCGCCCGGTCCTGTATTGCTTCACAACGAGGCGACTGACAAATCGGCCCTGGTCGTGATCTTCCGGGCGGAGCAGGTCATCTGGTACCTCAACGGATCGCCGCCCGACACCAAGCCGGCGGGTTCCGAGATTCCGATACCGGTGCCACACACGCGATTGCGGTTCGCCAAGAAGGTGGACCCATCCGCTCTGGGTCCTCTCGACGCGCTTAAGGTCTTCTACGGCTGGAAGGATGTCGCTGCGCTGGTGCCGGCGCCCGTGACTCGCGTCAGCACGAGCCGGAGCAGGCTGCGCCTGGCGTCGATCCCGCCCGCCACATATCCGTCTGCGAGCCAATCGAAGGTTCTGGTCGCCGACGTCAGCGTCGTCGGCGCACAGGCAAGTGCCTCGGTCGACACCCACAAAGAGACCCTCGTCCTGGACTCGCCTAAGCCCGTTGGTGAAGAGCTCGACGCCCCGTTGCGGGTCTACTTTCGATCTCTGCCCGTAAGTCGGGGTGCGACGGTGGCCGGCGAGGTCCTTGGCAGCGGCGACTCATCCGTTGCCGGTCAGGACTTCACGCTGAGCAAGGCGCCGGTGACGTATCTGCAGGACGCGGGCTGTCGATCCGGGCCCGGTTACAGCAGCACGGTCCGTGTGTGGGTCGACGGCATCGAATGGCACGAGGTCCCGAGCTTCTACGGCCAGGCGGGTGATCAGCACATCTTCGTCACCGGCGAAGACCAGTCGGGGAGCACCCACGTGCTGTTCGGGGACGGCGATCAGGGTGCCCGTCTTCCAACCGGCTCGGGCAACGTCACGGCGACCTACCGCCATGGCGCCGGCGCGGACGCTCCTCCCGCGGGGACCCTTACGAAGGCCCTACGGCCTCCACAGGGTTTGCTGGAAATCGCCAATCCGGTGGGAGTTGGCGGAGGTGCTGATGCTGAGCGGGCCGATTCCCTGCGCGCGAACGCGCCTGCATCCGTCCTTGCCCTGGATCGGGCGATCTCAGCCGACGACTATGAAGCGATCGCGGCTTCGGCGCCCGGTGTCGCGAGGGCTCGCAGCTACTGGGCATGGGATTCGTTGCATGAGCGCGCCCTCGTGAAGGTCTACGTCGGTGACGACATGCAGGCGCAGACCGCGGCTCAAAACGCGCTCAATGGCGCGATCGATCCCAACCGACCGGTCACCGTTCAGCTGGCGACGCCAGCCGCCGTCAGGCTGAGCATCAAGATCGACGTCGATCCGACCCGAGCGAATCCCGCTGCGATTCGCGCCGGCGTTGTCGCGGCTCTGGCCGACCCGGTCGACGGTTTGTTCGCGCCGCGGCGGATGCGAATCGGCCAGAGCTTCTACACGAGCCAGATTGTCGCCGCATCTCTGTCGGTCCCCGGCGTGGCGACAGTCGATGCCATTCACATCCACGCCCCCAGCAGCGCGGGTAAGGATCCTTACCGGCCAGGACCTGGTTCGTTTTTCCGCTTGGCGGGCAAGGCGCATGTCTACTGACGTAGAGCGTTACGAAGACTTCTACGCGGACCGCCTGTGGTCCTTCCTGCCCGCAATCTACCGGCAGGCGGACGCGTCAGCGGACGGGTCATCAGGCCCGCTGCGAGAGCTCGTCAATCGTATCGGGGCGCAGGCGGCCGTCGTCCGGCGGTCGATCGACCGGATGTGGGAAGACCAGTCGCTCGAGGGCGCCGACGACTGGGTTGTTTCCTACATGGCGGATCTGTTCGCGACCAGGCTGGTCGCGGGCCTCCCGGCCAGGTCGCAGCGTCTTGACGTCTTCAACACGATCCGGTACCGGCGCAGGAAGGGGACGCTCGGCGTCCTCGAGCAGGTGGCGTCCGACCTGACAGGGTGGGATGTGAAGGTGGTCGAATTCTTCCGCCGGCTGGCGCGCTCGCGACACCGTCTGGATCCCCGGATTGGGCTGCCGTCAGACGCGCTCGCGAAAGCCCGGATCGATGAAGGACTGGTCGGCCGCTGGACGTCGACCGGCGCCGGCGGCCTCGCCGATCTCCGAAGCATCTACGGAGCGTCGTTGGCCGATGGCCCCTTTGACGAGTATTCGCACACCGCCGACGTCCGCGCTCCCCGGGGTGTCGAGGGCTGGTATGGAATCTCCAAGATCGGTGTCTTCGCCTGGCGCCTGAGAGCATTCCGGACGGGCCCGGTCACGCCGGTCGCGGACACAGCGTGCGCGGATCAATTCGTCTTCGATCCCACGGGCCGCGAACGACCTCTCTTCAGCGTGACCAGTCGCCGCGCGACTGACTTCGAAAAGCGCTGGCTGTCTCCCGAGCAATGGGAGTTGCCGGGGCCGCTCACCCGTGCGCTGGTGGCGCATGACATGGCCCACTCTCGGCCCGCTTCTCTGGACGTCTTCAACCATGCAGGCGGACCGGTCGCTGCTGCCGACGTCGACGTCTGGCCGGATCGCGGCCGGTTCACGCTCCGTGCGACGGTCGTCCGCCCGCCGACCGCAATCTTCACGTACGGGTTCTCGTCCAGGATCGGGGCCGGACCATACGATCGGCGGATACCGCGGGCTCAAATCGAACCCGACCCAGGACCGAACACCCACGTGACGGGCGGCGCGGCGAACCTGGCCGCCGCGCTCGGGGCGATCCCTGCACATGCCACGATCACCGTCGGCGACTCGCTGACATACACCTCGGTGGCCGACCCCGGATCGGTCACCCCGGTCCAGGAGCTTCTCGTCCGAGGCGACAACGCGCTCCCCGAACCGCCTCAGGCGCGCCCTGCCATCCGAACGAACGCACAGTGGGTGATCACGGGCGCTGCGGGAAGCACGTTGCGGCTGGAGGGACTCCTTCTCACCGGCGGCTGCGATCTTGTCTTGCGCGGCGCCTTCGACACGGTCACGCTTCGCTGCTGCACGCTCGACCCGGGCGACACCGGACTTGCGGACAGCCCGGCGTCCCTCTACCGCTCGGCAGTAGACAAAGCCGGCCTGGCACCCTCGCGCCTCTTCATCGAGGCGCCGGTGCGGCAGCTGATCATCGATCGATGCGTCCTGGGTGGAGTGCGGACCCGTACCGCTACCGGAGGGCCCAACCCGCCCGCGATCGGGGTCGCCGACCACATCAAGATCAACGACTCCATCGTCCAGTCGATCCGAAGCAGCGACCCGGCTCAGCCCTTTGCGGTCAACGACGTCAAGGACATCGCTCGTCTGGTGCGGCGGTTCACTCCACCGACCGACGTGTTTGCGGCCGCGCTGATCACTCTCGCCGGCATCCCGGCGGCGCCCTCGGTCGCCGCCATCGTCAACAAGCTGAACTCGCTCCTGGGGACGGGGATCTACTCGCCGTCGTTGTTCGCCAACGCGACGCTGAGTCCGAGGTTGGTGGCGATGGCTCTCGGGGTGCTCGAGGGTCCCAAGTATCTCGACCGGCTTCTACTCGAAGAGGGCTTGCGCCTCGAGCTCTCCGACCTGTGCCTGGGCTTTGCCGCCGGAGGCGTGAATCTGGATCGCGTAACCCTCGACGGGCAAGCCTACGTGGAGAGGTTGACTGGAAATCTGTGCCTGCTTAGCGACACAGTCGAGGTGGCCGACGACCAGCATGGCTGCCTCCAGTTCAGCGGATGGGCCGATGGGAGCAGACTGCCGCCGCTCAACGAAACGGCCTCGTTTCCCGGGCAGTCGACCCTTTTCACCAGCCGTCGCTTCGGCGATCCAGGGTTCATGCAGCTCGCTCCGGAAGCAGGTCTTTTCGGCCCGCCGAGCCTGCTCGACGGAGGCCCGGATCGCGCCGAGATGGGCGCCTTTGCCGATGAGAAGAACGCGGTCAAGGACCGGGCAATCCTTTCCAAGTTTCAGGAGTACATGCCCTTGGGTTTGACGCCGGTGATTGTCCATGTCACCTGAAGGAGACGCAAATGGGTAGGGACAGCGCGCTCATTACGCACAACGAGATCAAACGAGATTTCACCGGCGTGCTGCACCAGCAGGGGCGGGTCACGCTCGAGGCCGATCTCAATGAGGCCGCTGCGATTGCGGCCGAGGAACTACGCAACGATGTCATCGCAATTGTTGGTCGCGAGGGAACGCCGGATGGCGGCTACCTGGTGGGCAAGCCACCGGCAGGATCTGCGTCGCATGACTTCGCCGTCACCAAGGGAACCCTGTACTTGGGCGGGATCCGCGTCCGGCTGACCGATCCAAACTTCCGCTACAGCCAGCAGGACCAGAACTGGACCGATCACCAGTACTCGGACGATTGGGTTCCGCCGGGCGCCGGCGCCCCAACGCACAACGGGCCGATTACGAATGAGCTGATCTACCTTCGCGTCGACGAGCACGAGCTGAGCGCTGTTGAAGACAAAGAGCTCTTTGAGCCGGCTCTCGGTGGGCCCGACACCAGTCAGCGTCTTCTGCTCACCCAGCGGGTGATTCGCTTCGCCGCGGGCGAGGCGACGTGCGACGGCGCCCGGGCCGAGCTGACCGGAGTCTGGAACAACCACGGTCTCGCTTACGACTACGACGGCGGTTCGATGCGACTCGAATCAGGCGCGAGGCTCAAGGTCATCCTCGCGGGCGGGGGAGCGGCGACCTCTGATTGTGATCCACCACTCGACTCGGTTCCGAGCACGGCCGAGAACCAATTGCTACGCGTGCAGATTACCGACCCCGCGGGAGGAAGCCAGCGATTCCTCTGGGCGATCGACAATGCCTCGTCGCTGTTCAGGGCCGGTGTACATGCCGATAACGTGACAGTCGACGTTTCGCCCTTGCCCGTCGACGCGGACCATGTCCCGCAACCGGGATGGACGGTGGAGTTCCTGCGGTCGACCGCCTCGATCGACGGGCAGGGCTGGGTTGCGGCGGCGAGTGGGACCCTCACTACGGTCCAGAGCTACGACGCGGGGACTCTGGTCGTCCACGACGCATTGCCCACTGACATGGCGACCGTCGGCGGTCCGCAGGTCTTCATGCGCGTCTGGCGCAACCCCGTGCAAGCGATCGGAGGGACTCCGACAACGCTTGGCAGCACCCAGGTGCAGGTACAGCTCACCCCGCCTGCAGCGGGCACGTTTCGAGTGGGCGACTTCTGGACGTTTGCCGTGCGCCCCAACGTGGTGCTGAACGGCAGCACGACCACGGCCGTGTTGCCGCAGCGATACGTCGACTCCCCGCAGCCACCGGACGGCCCCAGGATCTGGATCTGTCCTCTGGCGGTTGTGCACTGGGACGGCACAGGTCTGGTCGTGGACGAGATCTGCCGGTCTGTGTTCGACAATCTCGTCGACCTGACGGCTCGCCACGACGCCGCGGGATGCACGCAAATCGTGCAAGCCAAGGACGTGACCGTATCGAACGATCTCGTGAAGATACTGGAGCAGTACCGGCATCAAGTCACCACGATCAGCCTCGGTCCGGGAACCTACACCTTGTACCAGCCTCTGCTTCTCACTTCTGATTTCGCGGGGTTGACGCTTGAATCATGCCCGGCCGGCGCAGTTCTGAAGGTGGGCGACGACAACCTGGGCGCCTTTGAGCAAGGCATGATCGTGATGAACCAGGCAAACGACGTCACGTTCCGCGGCCTGCGATTCGAGATGCCGGCGGTGCCGTTCACGGGGAAATTGGCCGGCCTCGGGACTGGTGTCGCGATGGGTGGTGCAGCCGCTCAGCAAAAGTTCGAAGTCAGCATCGCGATCCGTCCAATCCAATGTGCGGGGCTCAAAGTTGAAGAGTGCGAATTCGACTTCCCGCCGGTTCAGGCGCAGGGAACCAACTTGTTTGGGGCGTCGGTGCTCGCGGGCGGGGTGTCGACCGGGCACGCGATCCTTCGCAACCAGTTCCTTCTCCCGGGTGGGGTCAGTCGCACGTTGCACAGCCCGTTCAGTGCGCTCTACGGGTACCTGGCGGCGCCGGCTGTCGTAATCGATCAGAAACTATTCGATGCCGCGAACTTCAGGTTTGGCAGGGGAGGACCGGCTGGCTTGATGCTGGTGGCGTCGCTCGAAAATCTCAGATTCGAGGAGAACTCTGCGCTGAACCTGGATGCGGCATTTGCAGCCCAGGCCAACCTGAACGCGATTTACCTCCGGCGCAACAGGGTTCGCTCGTGCGGCAACGGTTTCGTTCTCCTGTCAAATCGCGGATATGTCTTGCAGTTGCAGGGAGGCCCGGCCGACCCGAAGGCGGCGCAGGTCGATCAATATGTCGCGGACCTCCTGGGCCACGTGGCCTCGGCTGACACGCTCAATACCGGGCTGGCCATAGCGAGCGCCTATCCGCTGCCGCCGGGAGTGGATCCCAACCTGCTGATTCGGATCAGTAGCACTCGAGGCAACATCACCAAGGGTGCTCAGGCCAAGCAGTCCTTTCGGAAGAATGTGAGTCAGTTCCTGGGTCAACAGCCGAGCGTCGCGGGAGGCGCGCCGGTGGCTGGTACCAGGCGCACTGCCGCGAGTGGTCCCATACTTGGCGTTCAAAGATTCGGACCACTTCAGGCGATCGTGAACCAGGTGATGACGACATTCGCGATCGGCAAGGTGGAGGCCTCGCCCCTGGTTGCCGAGCTGAGCGAGAACGATGTCGATCTGGTTTTGGCTGACGCGCCGTCAGCGTTCGGCATCCTTCTTTGGGACGATGAGCGGGAGACCGACAGCTCATTGGTCCTGTCCGCCAACCGCATGAGGACCAGCTCGGCGACCACGCCATCGGCGCTGGTGGCATTGGTCGAGAACAGCACGGTAACGGGTAACGTGATTCAGAATCTGGACGCGACAACGATTCCACCCGCCCGAGCCATCATCCTCCTGCCCGCCTACGTTCAACAGGTTGCCGGCGCGGCGATCACGGGCAATGTCTTCCAGGCCGCCGTGACGCTGCCGGCGCGGCCGAGCACGGTACCGGCTGGTTTGAACGATTGGAGGAATTTCAACGCTCTGGTCTAGCGGACGCCGAAAGGTCAGATCCTCGGCGTTTGGACATAAACGCATGTGTCGTCGGTCCGATAGGCGGGGTACAGCATGAGCTGCGTATACATCCACTGGACGGCGCTTTGATAGCGGCTGATGTCCGCGCCCACGGGGTTGAGCAAGCCAGATTCCCCGTTGCGGTGGCCGGCAACCCAACGCACGCCGAAATGATTCTGACTCGCATGAAGGACCTGCACGTCCCAACTCAGGTTGGTGTTGAGGGCGCTTCCCCAGCTGTAGTTGGCCTTGGTAGCCGAGCTGTACTGTGGTACGGAATTCCGGATCATATGACAGTTCTGTTTGAAGATGCCGAAATTCGCGCTGTCGTCCACCTTGCCGTCGCCGTAGGGATAAGCGGCCGCTGACATGTGATCCGTTTCTTGCATGGCGACAGCCATGTCATACGTTGTGCCTCCGACACCAAGGAGCGCTTGCTTCCTTTGGCTGAGACCGGGATCCGCAGGGGCGGCGTCAACCGCGGAGCTGACGCCGGCATCTGTTGGGCCGTGAACGGGAGCGTTGGCGAGTGGGGGTTGCCGGCGTCCCGCTGGACGAGGTGGGGAGCGTGACCTGTAACCGGCGCATCGGCCATGGCGGCGGATCTCGCCTCACGCTCCCAGTGTCCGTCGCGATCCAGATCAACCCTCAATGGAGCGCCGTCGCCCCGGCTTAGGCGTTGCTGCTGCATGTGTGCGAGCTCGTGGGCCGGCAAGCGATTGGTCCGATCCGAGCCAGGCTGATACTCGCCTTGGCCGAAGACGACGTGCCGGCCGACGGTGTAAGCGCGGGCATCGATCGATCGAGCCGACTCCGCCGCCTCGACGTCGTCATGAATCCGGAGCCCGGTGATCTCGCCCTTGCCGGCAATCGCGGCGTATGTGATTTGGTCCAGCGGTTTCCCCGGCCGAAGCAGGACCCGATTCACCATTTAGGGAGCCAAGTGCCGATGACTGTCGAGATCGTTGTCTTGGTTGCGGGCGCGTTGTGCGGGTGTGCCTAGGCGAACATTTTCTGCTACCAAAGTATGTTGCCGTGAATTGAATCGTGGCCGATTTGGGGCGGTTGATCAGACGGTTGAACGGTGGTAGGCTTGACGCGAGGCTCAGTCTGCTCCGGAGGCTCCGTCCAGTTAAAGGGCTTTGACCGAAGGTCCGCTGAGCCTCTTTACGTCTCAGCCGGTGCGTTTACGGCATGATTGAAACGCACCCTCTGCCGGCTCGCGCGCCCATTTCCGAGTAGCGCGTCCACCACGATGTTCTCGGCGCGCTCGAAATGTTGGTTTTCATCGCCGTGGATAAGAACTTCCAGGTCCGATGATGGACTTTCGTTCAGTTCTTTGTTGAGTAGCTGCCGAAAGCGCTCATAGTGGCGTCGCGCTTCGATCCGATTTCCTTCCGCGAGATGAGCCTTGATGAGGCAGCGGTTGGCGCTTTCGCGTAGCGGCTCCGCGCGGACTGAGGCCATGCCCGCCTCGATCGCCTCCGCGAACCTTGCCTGTTGCGTGAGGCGCAGGCAAATCGTCTCCAGAGCGTGGAGGCGAATCTGGTGAAAGCGCTCGCGCTCTACCAGTACCCAGTCCTCGTACCAGTCAGGAAGAAGGTCCCCACTCAGGGTTTCAAGCTGCGGGTCGGCGTCATTCCATGGCACGGTTGGGTCGCCCACTCGATGGGCGAAACGGGTCGCTTCCTTGATGTCAACCGTCACTTCCCTGGACAACCGCAGGCCGCCTGTCTCGGCTTCGATCAGGCAGAGCCCAGGTTGGCGTGCCCGCCACAGGGCGGACCTGAGGCTAGCCGCTGCGCGATCGTCCGGCGAGTCGAGCCAGAGGACTCCCCCCACATAATTGCGTTGCACCGGCCGCTCTTGGAGGCCGAGGAAGGCAACGAGCCGCTGGGCGCTCATCGGAAGCGAGACCGGATTTCCGTCGCACGCCAGCTGGAACCCCGTCAGGAGCATCAGTTGAATGCCACCCGCCATGGCTACGGCTACGATCTGGATCAGCCGTCACCGGCGCGTCACAGGAGCGTCACAGGCGCTGGGGCCGGAGTCGCGCGTCGAGCTATGCCGGCCGTACCATCTGCCTAGGCGAGGTAGGTGAACGTCCCCGCGACTGCGGTCGCGGACTTAGCCGTGACCGTCACGTTGACCGCGGTGCGGGGTTGGCCCGCCGGGCTCGTAACGGTGACCTGGCTGTCGCCATCGACATGGAACTTGGCCGGCACGGCTCCGAAGCGGACCGAGTCGGTGTCGGTCAGACCAGATCCGAGCACGGTGACCAAGGCGCCGCCGGCGGCGGGACCGCTCTGCGGAGATAGGGAGCTTGCGAGCAGTCCGCCGGTCGTTGGGCCAGGCGAGAAGAGGACGTCGGTCAGCCGTTTCATAAGCTCGCGGAATGTCTCCTCGCGGTAGCCCACCGCGAAAGCCACGATGTAGTAGAGGAGGTTGTGCGGTACGTCTTGCGGGGTCGGAGTGGGCGTTGATCCAACCGCCAGGATGCCCGCCTGGAAGATGAGCACGCTGACAGATCCGAAACTCGCCCCCAGTAGCGGCCGCGACCAGTGCCAAAACCGATATGAGGGATCCCAATCGTTGCGGTGCTCGGTGATTCCAACGAGAGAGATGAGGACGGCTCCCAGAGCTCCGAACCACGGCACCGCGATCGACACCGGGCCCAGGGTTTCGGGAAGGCGGATCACGCTTCGGTCGATGAAATAAGCGATTGCGAGGGCGGCCAGAATCGTCAGGTAAGTGAGCTGGACGGCGAAGACCGCTCCTTGACTTCCACCCCACGGTTTCTTTGCTCTTCCGTCCTGACCATCCGCCTTCGCCGCCGGCGGGATCGGCGAGACGTCAGTCTCAGGTCGAACGTTGGATCCCGAGGCGGGCCCACTCGTGGGAACCGAGCTCACGGGGAGCCTAACGGGCGGCGTGGCAGGCCCTTCACAACTCGAGAATCGCAATGGAGCATCACTGCTTCGTCACCGATTCATCATCTGTTGTAGCAGTGAAGTCGATGACCGACTCGAGCCAATTTCGAACGGCGTCGTACACGCCGTCCGCCGTCTTGACCGTCAGAGAGTTGGAGACCGGCGAGAACGCGTCACGGTAGGACGAGATCCTCACGTACCAACGCGGATTGCTTTGATCTTCAACAAAGGCGCTTATGACCAACGCGGCTGTTCGCCTTCGTGGCCCCATCACGGACAGGGTGAATGATCGCCGTCACCGCGCCGTTACGACTCGAAAGGCCGGCGACCATCTCGCTGATGCGGGCAGATGGTTCGATGTGGAGTTCAGACCGCAGTGACTCCCTGAATTGTCGATATCGCCGAATTGCCTCAGCCGGGTTCCCCTCGGCCAGGAAGGCACCGATCAGAGCCCGATGCGAACTCTCATGCAGCGGTTCGGTTGCAATGGCCGCCAGGCCGGCGCTGATTGCTTTCTCGTACTGCCCCATTCGCGTCCATCGCTGGCAAAGAGCATCTAGCACGTGGAGGCCAATCTGGCGCTGACGCTCGCGCTCCAGGAGCACCCACTCCTGGTCCCAGCCCGGAAGCAGTTCGCCGGTAATCGGAAGATCGTCGAGGTGCAGCGCAGCGGCGTCTGTCGAAGGGTCAAGAGCTTGCCTGGCGATCTGCTCCGCCTCCCATATATCGACCGCGACCCCTGCGGCGAGACTGAGCCGCCCATCCGCTGACTCGACGAGGTCCACATCCAGATGCTTGATACGCCAGAGTGCCGATCTCAGGTTGCCGGCCGCTCGCTGATCGGTCACGTCATCCCACAGAATCCCAGCTACATGCGTCCGCCTCAAGGCGCGGCGGTGCAATGCGAGGTATGCGAGCAGGTGCTGAAGACCGCTCGACACGGGCACACAGGCGCCGTTACGTGTGAGCTCGAAACCCCGGAGCAGCGCCAGTCTGACCCCGGCAGCCGGGGCGTGCGGCATCTCGTCTCGCTGACGAATCGGCGGCATAGCGGACAGTGGATTCAGCTGGTTGGCCGCGACGGCCGACTCGCTCCGGTCGTTGCTTGGGCTCGCGTCGCAGGTGACGCGGCTGTTGGCCCTGGTTCCAGCCAGTACTGGCGCAACGCTTGACCTACCTTGACTACGCCCGCCCCCTTGGTAGAACCAGGCTCACCCCCGACAGCGCGGCTGGTTCGCGTGAAGCATCCACCTAGAGGCGGGATTCGTCAAGTGGTCAGTTGACATATGACTTGACAACTGGGCCTGCCCAGACTGGAAATGCCCGCGATCGTCGGGATCGCGACCCCCAATAACCGACTGGTACGACAGTTCTGCACGCGCCATGCGGTCTCGCGAGTTCGAAGGTATGCTCTGGTTTCATGGTGGGCACCGGGCGCAGGGGTCGCCGCAAGGGCGTCACAGTCCGGGCGGGATCGGTAGCGGAGGCCCGGAAAGAAGCAGGCCTGACACTGGCCGAGGTAGCTGACGGCAAGGTGAGCCGTACAGCGATTCACCTTATCGAGAAGGGTCGCGCGCTGCCCTCAATGGAAACCCTCGAACACATAGCGGAACAGACACACAAGCCGTTGGACTTTTTTGTCCAATCCCCCGACAGCGTTTCGCCGCTTGTGGCACGCGATCGGCTGCAAGTCGCGAAGCGTCACCTTGTAGAGGCGTTAGCCCTGGATGACGTGACCCGGGTACCCAGAGTTCAAGCAAAGATCTGCGTCGTTCTGGCGCAGATCGAAGAGTGGTCCAACAACCAACCGAGGGCGGACGAGCTCTTCGACATGGCGATCAGAATCCAGGAAGAATCTGGCGAGCCCTACCAGTTGCTCGATGCTCACATGGCGTACGCAGAATTGCTCGAGGCCCGCCCAGACTTCATCTCAGCCACAGAGCACTGGAGACTAGCGGCGAAGATTGGCAAGATCGCCGCCATCGGACTGAAGTTGGACGCATTGGCCGACGAAGGCGAACAAGCAGTCGAGCGGTTAAGCCGAGCCTAACCGGGCGAGTTTCCTGGTCCGACTGAAGGTGGCCGCGGCCATCTTGTGTCCAACGGGGCTCGCCAGATTGCTCTCGATAAGTGCTCACTATCGAGAGCACTGGTAATGACCTCGCAGCCTCCAACAACGACGCGAGTCAGTTGAGCTGGCAGCGACCGGTCGT
>WNEZ01000802.1_pt1 | contig 36021 bp, 34 predicted proteins | sample 5400521 | NCBI WGS metagenome assembly WNEZ01 (sample SAMN13153339, study PRJNA577476) | soil metagenome | isolation source: 120 cm saprolite under Douglas fir tree site 2 hole 1 replicate 1 | place: USA:California | collected 2015-04-18 | reverse complement strand
AACCGGGGGACTCGTCGAGCCTGAAGGTTTGCGGCAGAACCCTCCACAGATTTAGCGAAACTTCCAGAGCAGAACAGTCGCGAGTCCCCAACCCCTGACTAGCCGGGAGAGTCGGCGTGAGGGTTTTTCTCTACGCGGCGCGCGGTGCGTAAAGATGGTAGAGAAGGACGTAGACGAGAACCCCGGTGACCGAGACATAAAACCACAACGGCAGGGTCCATCTCGCAATTACGCGGTGCCGGTCGAATTTTTCCAGCCAGGCGCGCCGCAAGGTAACAAGAATCATCGGCACAATCACCACCGCCAGAATCGTGTGCGACGTAAGGAGCGCAAAATAAACTGGACGAATCCAACCCTGGCCCTGGAAAACAACGTGGCCGACTCGATAGTGGTAGACAATATAGGAAACCAGAAAAGCGGAGGAAACGCCAAACGCGGAGATCATAAACTTCTTGTGCACTTCCCTCTTGCCCGCGCGGATGGCGGCATAGCCGCACGCCAGAAGAATGGCGCTCGCACCATTCAGAGAGGCGTTGAGTGCGGCCTGGGAAATCATTCGATCGTGTTTGTCTTTCCCGGAAAATCCCGTTCAGCGTGGAATCTTGTCGTAAACCATCAAACCCAGAATCACGGGCAGGTGCAACACCGTGGCGTGCATCAGCCATTTGGCGCGAACATTCGTCTTCGCGCTGGCGGCCCATAGGCAGACTTGGACCAGCGCGGTGCTGGCGACTAGCGCCCCGAAGAAATATCGGACCCCTGCCAGCCCCAAAATCGAGGGCAGAAGGCTCACACCGACGAGCGCCGTCGCAGCAAGGACGATCTGGCGAAAGGTGCGCGTTCCCTGGCGGTCGACAACCGGCAGCATCAGGATACCGGCGCGCGCGTAGTCTTCCCGGTACATCCAAGCGATGGCGTGAAAATGGGGGAACTGCCACAAGAAGAGAATGGCGAAGAGAATCCAGGCGCCCCGGTCCAGACCGCCACTGGCGGCGGCCCAACCGATCATGGGAGGAATCGCTCCTGGAAATGCGCCGATGAAGGTCGCCCAGACGGTACGCTTTTTGAGCGGGGTGTAAGCGAGCAAGTAGCTAAGGCAGGTCAGAGCGCCCAGCGCGAAAGTTAGGAAGCCGGCGACGATGTAGAGCCCCGCTGCGCCAGCAACAGACAAGACAACGCCAAAGAGGAGCGCTTCGCGGGGCCGGAGCTGCCCGGCCGGGAGCGGACGCAATGCCGTCCGCCGCATGTAACGGTCTGCGTCGCGCTCGGCGTAATGATTCAGCGCCGCCGTGCCGCCGGCGAGGAGCAGCGTAGCGGCGACAACGTAAATCATCTGCAGCCAGTTCACGGGTCCGCGAACACCCATGTAATAGCCTGCGGCAGTAGTCATTAGAACAAGAAAGGATACGTCCGGCTTCGTCAAGGCAAGATAGGCACTGGCCCGCGAAGAAAGCGTGATTTCTGCGGTGTGAAGCGTGCTCATCAGACGGACACCTGCCGCTCCGAAGCAACCCGCACTTCCCCGCCCCGCGGCACGAGGCGATAGCAAAGCAGAATCAGGAGAACGGAGATGGCGAATAACAGCGCGCCGACCACCGTATGAATCACCGTCAGCGAGACCGTCAAGGGAACGGGAGGCGCATTGCCATTCTTGATTCGCACCCAGTAGGCGCCCAGACCCAGCAGAAACTGGAGGCCAAAGATCGGGTGGAGCAGAATGCGCATCTTCGTGAGTTCGCGGGACTGCCCAAAACGTTTGCGAAGGACGGCAGCACACCAGATCACCGTGGCCAGCACCACGAGTGATCCAGCAGCGTGGGGCCAGATCGGGATTTCGTAGTGGCGGAATCCCGCTCCCAGAAAAACTTGCAAAAAGATCACCGTGGCGTTCAGAAGCGCCACGGTATGAATCGAAGGTGAGCCTCGATCTTCCAGTTGCGGCCGATCGGTGATCCACCAGCGGCTTGTGAAGACGGCAATGCTCAGAACCGCGGCAAACATGATCTGCGCAAAACAGGCGTGAATAACCGGCAGCCAATAACGTAACAACTGGATCACAACTTCACCGCCCAAGACTGCCTGGACGACCACTCCCGCGAGGGCGATCAAGCCGAACCAACGCAGCCAGCGGCGCTCTTCTTTTGCCCAAATGAGAATCGCCTGCAGAAGAATGAGAACGCCCAGAACACCGGCAATCACGCGATGAGAATGTTCGTAGAAGACTCCGCCAACCATTGGCGGCGTCCATGTACCAAAGGATTTTGGCCAGTCCGGCACAGAAAGCGCGGCGTCGTTTGACGTGACCAGAGCGCCCGCAACAACGAGCAGCATAGTCCAACCCACGACAAACACGGCGAAGCGGTGGATACCCGGATGATAGGAAGACTTCACGATTGGATTCCCACCGCAAGAGTATACCGCACTGATGAATGTCCTGCCTTTAGCCCCTGAGATCACCGTCCAGCTAACTCTGCTGCATGGAGACACGGCCAACCGGACCTGCAAGCCAGGCTAAGAGGCGGCGGAGGAAACCTCGTGTGATTCCGGATCTCCCACGAGGCCGATGGCGCGGAGGACCAGGTCCTTAAGCGCAGCGATGAGAATGGGCGAATCTCCGAGCGCCGGCATCATCCTGAACGTCTCGACGCCAGAATTCTTAGCTTCGAGGCGCGCCTCGATATTAATCTCGTGAAGGGTCTCGATGTGCTCGGTAACAAAAGAGATAGGAACAACCAGCATTTCTTTTACGCCTTCGCGGCCGAGCCGTTCGATGGTGCCCGTGAGAGGCGGCTGAAGCCACTTCGCCGGCCCGACGCGGCTTTGATAACAGAGCAAGTGCGTGCGCGGCCAGGCGGAGAATTGTTTTGCTCCTTCCTCACAGACCATCCGAACGGTCGTTGCCACCTGGTTGGGGTAGGGATCGCCCTTTTCGACGAGGCTCATTGGCAGGCCGTGCGCACTGAAAACGAGGTGGATACGCGAGCTGTCCGCGAATTGCCGCAGCGCGGAACCAATGCGTTGGACGACCGCCTGAATGTAGAGCGGATGATTGTAAAACTGCCCGACGGTACGCTCAGGAGGGCCGCCGGTCGGGCGGCCGTAGACCCGGCGCCATTCCTTTAAGCTGCTGAGCGTGGTGGCATAGGAGAAGTGAGGATACAGCGGCAGGAGGACGATCTCGTCGAGGGGCCCGGCTTTGCGCAGCGCATCTACGGCAGCCGAGGTCAGCGGATGCCAATAACGCATGGCGGTGACGGCGATGGGGTATATCTCTGGAGCCAGGGCTTCGACCAGCCGGACGCGCTGCCGCTCCGTCAACGCGCCAATCGGTGATCGTCCACCGATTTCGGCGTACCGGCCACGCACAGGAACGGCGCGGCGTGAAGAAATGAGCTTAGCGAGAGGACGGCGCAAAAAACCGAGCGGGCCCATCGGGATGATGTCAGGATCGAGGAACAAGTTCAGCAGGAACGGCTCTACGGCGCCGAGCGAATCCGGTCCGCCGAGCTGAAAGAGCACAATGCCGACCTTCTTCTTCCCTGCCACGTTACTTGCCTCGATGGAGAGAGTTTTTCAACCGCTCGATGTCGTCGCGCAGGGCCGCGGTGCGGCGCGCAATGGTCACGTAGTAAAAAAAGAAAATAGCCCAGCCAATTACGTACGCCGCGAACACGCTCGCCAGGTTCTTCATACGGCCTCCACCTGTTGCTCGATCAACTGCACTTCGCTCCGAAGGGCTTCCAGACCATATCGTTGACGAATGAAAAAAGTCATCAGGATCGTCTGGCACAAAAACCAGAACCAAAACACCATTCTCATAGTCGGCTCCAGTCCGGAGCCTTCGCCGCCGAAAACCACCGGCTGCGGATGCTGCGTCCTCCACCAGCGAATCGACCCGTAGACCAGCGGCACATCGAGAAAAGCAAAGATTGCGTAAATGGCGCTGATCAGGGCGCGCCGATCGGGATCCTCGACGAGTGTGCGCAGCAGCAGATAGGACGTGTACAGGAGCCACAAGACAAAGGTGAGCGTGAGCCGCGCATCCCATGTCCACCAGATGCCCCAGACAGGATGGGCCCAAATGGGTCCGGTGATGATCAGGACGGTGCAGAACGCCATGCCGACCTCGGCGGCGGAAACGCCCAGCCAATCCCACCGCGGTTGGCGCTTGAAGACGTACGCCAGGTTGCCGTACGCCAGGTTGCCAATGAAGCAGACAAAAAAGGAGAGGAGCGCGACCATGCCCGAGGTTGCATGGAGATAGAAGATTCTCTGGATGGTTCCCATCTTGCTCTCCGTGGGGGCCACAAAGAGAGCCAGATACGCGGCTAAGCTCATTAGCAAGACGACGACGGCGGCACCCAGGATGCCTTTCTTCATTGACTTGCCTCCATCTCCATGAGACGCGGCGCTGCGAAATCGCTCATTCTTCCAAAAGATACTCGCCGAAAAGCCATAGCGCCGTCAAAAAAACGACATCGAACGCCAGCAGGAATCCCAGCCAGTCCCAGCAGCCAGTCCCAGCGCAGCAAGGGTTCGGGATCGAAGAGAGCCGCGGTTGCCTCCGTGCTGGCAATCAGCACGGGGGTGAGCAGCGGCAAGAGCAGGAGCGGCAACAGCAGTTCCCGCATCCTGGCCTGGGCAGAAATCGCGGATAAAGCGGTTCCCGTGATAGAAACCCCCAGACTTCCCAGGAGCATCACCAGCACAAGACGCGGAAAGACGCCGAGGAGGGGGACGTTGTAGAGGACAGCAAAAACCGGCAGGAGGAGGATCTGGGTCAAGAGAAGAAAGAGGGTGTTTGCAGTCAACTTTGCCAGGAAGATGGCAAAAGGATCTGTGACAGCGAGCCTCAAGGAGCTGAGGGTATCGTTGGTCTGCTCGCGCAAGAAGGAGGGTTGAAGCATCAGCGAAGCCGCGAACAGAAACGCCAACCACAGCAATCCGGGGCCAAAACGCCGGGATTCGCTCGATGTCGGATCGAATGTAAAACTGAACAACACAATTACGATGAGGACGAAAATGACAGTCGTAGTGAGAAGCTCACGCGAGCGGAACTCCGTGCGAAGCTCCTTGCTGAGCAGATCCGCAGTGTTGGAGAGAAGGCTCATCTAGGCATCGGCAAAGGTGAGAATCGAGCTGAACGTGGCGCCCTTCTGCGTGTCCGCAACCACCAGTCCCCCATCCAGGCGGATGGCGCGAGTCCCGAGCGCCGAGAGTTCCGATTCACCGTGAAGGCTCATGAGAATCGTGCGGCCCGAGTCGCGCACGCGGCGCAAGGAAGCGGCAAGCCATGACACGCCCTCCGGGTCCAGCCCCGTGCCCGGCTCATCCAAAAGAAGCACGGAGGGCTCGTGCAGCAGCGCCCTTGCGATGGCCACGCGCTGGCGCATGCCGCGGGAAAAGGTGCGCACGAGTGAACTCCGCCTATCGGAAAGCCCTACTTCTGCTAGAAGAGACTCGACGCGCTCCGCAGGATGCTCCGTTCCCAGGAGCCGGGCAAAGAGGAGGAGGTTCTCTTGGGCCGTCAGCTCATCGTAAACCATGGTGGCATGACCCACGAAACCCGGCCGCCCCGCATTGCCTTCTCCCGCGCTGGTCGCGCCTGGAAAGCTTAGGCGACCAGCCGATGGCCGCGCGAGGCCAGCGGCGACTCTCAAGAACGTGGTCTTGCCTGAACCATTGCGTCCGGCGAGCACAACGCATTCCCCGGGCGCAAATTCAATGGATACCCGGCGCAAGGCAAACAGCCCACCATATCGTTTGTCTACGTTCTCGAAGCGGATTCCTGTTGGGGAGTATGCCGGCCGGGTCACCGGTGAACCTCAAAGGGGGGAAATTTTCTGCGCCCCGCGGCCGTCACCGCTCAGCCCCGCACAAGCTCGCGCAGGACCTTTTCGGCCCGCGCTCTTTCTGTTTTGTACTCTTCTTCGGAAATGGTGCCTGCCTGGCGGCGTAACTCGAGCCGGAAAATAGAATCTTTCAGCGCATCGAGGCTCGCGCTGACGGCGGCGTCTATATCGGCAAGTTTTGCGGAAGAGGACCCAGCGGCGCCCTTTTGCGTCGCAGCGGGCCGATTAGATGTTTCGTGGAGCGATTCCGTCACTTTCCCGGCCGCGTCTCCTGCGACAGCGACCACCGGCCTGCGCGCGAGCAGTATCGCACCCAGGGCAAAGAGAATCAGGAATCCTGCGATGATCGGCCATTTCAGAACATCCAACCGGCCCGGCACTTGAATTATGCTTGCTCCTGCGGCAGGTTCACTGCCCTGCTGCGCATCGCGTCCCCGTGAAGCGGAAGCGGAGTCCGCACCTCCATCCGCCGCATTCGGTGGTGCAGTCCCGGAGACATTGATAGCTATTTCGGAGCTGGCAGGCAAGTTCTCGCGGCTGTATACGTTCATACCCTGCTCTTGCCCGCCGGGCTGCAAACCGTCTGCGGTCACCAGCACGCTTGGAGCCGCAACCACGATCAGGTGCGCGCCGGGATAAACCGTGGGGATCTTCACGGTCGCGGAATTGCCGGGATAAGGAAGCTCATAGGAATAGCGCACACCGTTGTCCCCCGGCCGGAACGCATAAGCAACGGAGAAACGGTTCTTGCCCCGCTCGATGGGCGCTTGCACGACGGGCATGCCCGAGGGCCCCTGAGCCGCGACCTGCTTCAGATCCGCCTTGTCCGGCAGCGCAAAATCAAAATTGCCGTCCGCGCGGAAAAAAGCCTGCGGCGGCTGCGAATCGTTTTTGATGGAGTACTCTTCGCCGACAATCAACGTCGTCGCGTTGGGTTGAAGAATTACAATGTGATTTGCCACGCTGATGGTCTTGGGGTCGCGTGAGGGATCGAAAACCTGGACTTCCACATCATTCCGGCCCGGGGGCAAAGCCTGGTGGAAGTTGACGCCGCGGTAGACCGCGCGAACCAGCATAGGCTGGGCGCCAAGCGCAGGGTAATCGAACGTGAATTGTCCTTGCGCGTCGGTCTTGGAGTTGAGGACCGGTTGCATGCCGCCCTGCAACTGGAGCAGGATGACCTCGACGCCCGGCGCCGGCTTCCCGGTAGTGCCATTTTTCACGGTGCCATGAACAGTGCCCGCCCGAGCAAGAGAAAACGGCGCCACCAGAAGCACGGTCAAGGTAAGGAGGCGTGCCGGGGACCGATTCACTTCATACCTCGGTCGTGAGGTGCCAGCCTGACTCCACGTGGGCGGCGAACCTGGGATTCGGTGATCAGGTCGATCTCGGCGAGTACGAGCGCAGCTTCGTTCTCGAGGGAACCTTTCATCGCCTCAAAGTCGCCTTCGGAGTACTTTCCGGAGCGGAACTCAAAGCGCAGGTCGCGGAGATTGTCATAGAGCGTGTCGCGGCGTTCGAGCAACTGGTCGAGGCGGGAACGGCGCGGCGCGAGGTCGGAGGCATCCGGCTGAATGTAAAAAATGAAAAGCAGCGTAGCGACAGCGAGTGCAAGGCAGGCGCCGAGAACGGCCCAATCCGCCGAACTGATCGCCGGTGCCAGATTTGTTACGAAAAGCGCCAAAATTAGTCCTCAGTGTCCTTTGCGGCCTGCGCGCGGGCTCGCTCCAGGATTTCGCTGGAGATCACCGGCCCGCCTGCTCCGGCCGCCGCAACCTCATGGGCCGGACGCTTTCTCCAGCGCGCGATCACGAAGACAACCAGCGCCGCGCCCAACACAAGGTAGACGGAAGGGAGAGTCCAGGCGACGAGGCTCAATCCCGACTTAGGTGGCTCCGCATATACCTTGGTGCCGAATTCCTGCACAAACATTTGCGTGATGGCGGTCTCTGAATCCCCGCGCGAAATGGATTGATCCAACTCCTTCAGCATAGTGGCCGAAACCGTGCAGCCCACGTGATTGCATTGCGTCAAAACCTGGCTGCAACCGCACATGCACATGAATTTGCCGCCAATCTGCTTTGCGCGATCGGTCTGCTGCGCAGCTATGGGCGAAATCACCAACGGTGCGGGCGCGAAGGCCCCCACAACGAGGAGCAGGGCAAGGAGTAGACGGGGCTTAGTCATGACCTTCCTTCAAGGTGGTCGAAGGTCTGAGCGCCCGCCCAAGCACAGGACGAGTTGCGGGCTGTTGGGCCCCGGCGAAGACCAGCACAGCGCGCCGATTCGGAAGAAGCGCCACGAGAGTGCCGCAGACGACGATCACGCCGCCAAACCAGATCCACTTTACGAGCGGATTCAAATATGCATGGATTACCGGCAGACTTGTATCCGGGCTTTGGCCCGCATAGACGACGTAAAGGTCATCCCTCAGCGTCGAGTGAATCGCAACCATCGTGCCTGACTCCGCGTTCGTCTGGAACAAGCGCCGCTCGGGATAGAGCATCATGACCTGCTTCTTCCCTTCCAGGACCTCGACGATGAGGCGCTCGGCAGTGTAGTTTTTCCCCGGTTTGGCGTCGAAGCTCTGCAGAATCAGAGTGTAGCGTCCAATTTGCAGCGATGAGCCGAGCTGCATGTCCTTTTGTGCGTCCTTGTTGAAAGCGGCGCCGGCCAGTCCGATAAAAACAAACACCATGCCCATATGCACGATGTAGCCGCCATAACGCCGCGTATTGCGCATTGTCAATTCAACCGCGGAAGCAAACAGCGATGCGCCTGACCGCGTCCCGATAACCTTTGCTCCACGGTAGAACTCCATGATGATAGTCGAAGCCACGAAAACGCAAAGAATGAGGCAAGCCAGCGAATAGTATTCACGCAAGCCCAGAACAAAGGCCGCAGCTCCGGCGGCGATTCCCAGCAGTAGCGGCCGGGCAAAATTCTTCTTCAGGCTTTCCGCCGAAGTTTTGCGCCAGGCCAACAGCGGACCCACACCCGTGAGAAAAAGGAGCAGCAAGCCGATGGGAATCATGACCTTGTTGAAAAACGGCGCACCCACGCTAATCCGCGAACCGGACACGGCCTCCGAGAACACGGGGAAGAGCGTGCCCGAGAGAACCGCGATGCAGGCAACCAGGAAAAGCAGATTATTGAACAGGAAGCTGGATTCGCGCGAAACGATGGCGTCGAGCTGATTCTCACTCTTCAGGTAGTCGCGGTTCTTGAAGTAGGCCGCAAAGCAGACTATGAGAATCATCGCGATGAAGCCCACAAACCAGTTGCCGATGCTCGATTGCGCAAATGCGTGGACGGAACTCACCACCCCGCTGCGGGTCAGAAATGTACCGAGGATGCAAAGCAGGAATGTTGAGAAGACCAGCCACACGTTCCAGACTTTCATCATCCCGCGCTTCTCCTGCATCATCACGGAATGGAGAAACGCCGTACCCGTCAGCCAGGGCAACAACGACGCATTCTCTACCGGGTCCCAGCCCCAATAGCCGCCCCAGCCGAGGACTGCGTACGCCCAATGCGCGCCGAGCAGGATGCCCGCGGATTGGAAACACCAAGCGATCATCGTCCATTTGCGCGTCAGATGAATCCACTTCTCGCCGGGATAGCGTGCAAGCAAAGCTGCGAGTGCAAATGCGAATGGAATCGTGAAGCCGGTGTAACCCGAATAAAGATTGGGCGGATGAATCACCATCTCCGGGTATTGGAGCAACGGGGTGAGGCCATTGCCGTCGCTGCGAGCCACCAGATCAACCACCCCGTTGGCGGCCGGAACGCCCAACGCCTTAAAAGGGCTGGCCACGAAATTGTTGAGCGTAAGAAAGAAAATCTGCACGGCGGCCAGGATCACTCCAACATACGGCATCAATTCTCCGTTCTTGTTCCGATAGGCGATCAGAACGGAGAAGACATAGATCGAAAGCAGAAAGCTCCAGAAGAGCAGCGAACCCTCCTGGCCTGACCAGAGCGCGGCAACTTTATAAAAAGTGGAGAGGTCCCGGTTGCTGTGAGCTACGACATAAGCAACGGAGAAATTGTCGCTGAAGAAGAGATATTCCAGGCTGAAAGTGGCCAGAAAGATCAAACCACAAGTTGCCATCCCGGCCTGGCGCGTACTCTTGACGAGCAAAGGATGGCGCGTGCGAATCGCGGCGATTCCGCCGAAGAAAGCAAAGAGCGCGCACACGAAAGCCAGAATGAGCGCGAATGAACCGAAAACATCCACCGTGTCCCAGCCTATCCCCCGGCCGCTCCGGGTGTCCTACATACTGCTCTGCTGAGTCGAAGATGAAGCGGCGCCACCCGTTCGCGCCGGCGCCGCCTCGTATTTGGACGCGCACTTCGCTTGCACATGCTCGGCAACGAAGCGACCGTCCGGAGCGGTGCGGCCTTCTACCAAAGCCTGCGATTTATCCACGAAGGTGTCGGGGAGCGGGTCACTTCCGACGTAGCTCACGGGGAGCGTTTTCCCTTCCCCCTCCAGAACGAAATTGAGCGAGTTGCGCGCCGTGAAGGCTCTGCAATTCTACAATGGTGTGATAGTAGGTCTTGCTCTCTCCATAACCGAGCCAGGCGAGGAAGCCCAATGACACAACGATTACACTGATGCCAATACCAAATTTTACCTGTTTCTTCACCGTTTCACTCCCACTGCAGCTACATCGCCCGTTTTCCAGATTCTACCACAGCTAAGAAAGGGTCTTACCTGAGAGGAGAATATTATTGGAACTGTACTTGGGGACGCGCCGGGCTGTCCTCAGGATCGTTGGCTGGCGTCAACCTAAAACTGCAAGAGCGTCACTGAGGCGGCTTGCCGCTCTTCCGGATTCGGCAGAGTCCAAGCCAAAGGGTTCGCCCGAGTCCAAGATCAGGGGACAGTTCAGTTTGGCAGCCTTAAATCTAGCCAATAGGGGCGCCAAGAGATTTGAGATCAAAACGACTCGCTTGGGTTTGAGGGAACGGCGAATGCGCGTGACGGCTGAGTCCAACCGTCCCGCCAGGAGTTCTTTCGACGAGGATGGCTCAAGATTCTCAGTCTCCAGCGGACACTCCAGCACATGCGTGAGGAAATATCCTGCGCGCTGAAACTCCGCCAAGACGGATTCAGAGGCCTTCCCGCTTTGTTCGATCTTTAGAGCGGACAAAAGACGACCGGCTTCACCTGCAAACACACCGGAGTATAAAAACTCTTCGTCTGCCAGCGGGGAAAATCCCGCGAGCAGCAAAGTCCCGATATGCACAGGCCGGTACCGCGTCGTCCGCTCGAGCCTCTGAAGCCGTCGCGCCATGTGAGCGGGAGACGCGGGCTGTCCGCATCCGTCGCAGCGCAATACGTCGAGCGCATTCATGAGCAGATTGAATCGTATTGCAGGCCTAGACGAAGTGCAAATCCCTGCGAGAAAGCTCCCGCACGGGGATCAAAGCGAAGCTTGACTGCTACGCGAGGGACAGGCGGCAAAATACGGAGCCGTTTACGCGCCTCAGGGAGAAACTGCAGCATCCACCGGGAGCTTGGAACGCAAACACCACTTCAGTTCTTGACTCACCTCGGTGATCTCCATCCCCGGCATCACAATGAATTTGCAGCTGAGCATTTCCCTGGGCTCGTCGTCGTCGGGCAACTGGCAGGAAACTCGGCAATACTGGCACTCCTGATTCCAACAGAAGCGGCCGTAAGGAATCGTTTCCGGGCTGATGAACTGGAAACAACGAAGTAGCGAGTTCCGTTCAGGCACCTGGAACTTCCTGCCGAGGATAGTGATTTCGACTAGCTTTTCATAAGGACGAAAGGGTTCCGACATAATGAGTCCTTCGCTGGCCGGCCGCGTAACTCCGGAAAATTCCCAAGCCGATTCAGTTTTGCAGATGCCCATTAAGATTAGCCTCGACCTGGGCTGGCTACAATGATTGCAATCCGCGGAGTTGCGAATGTGCTACGGGGTTCCGTGGCGCAGGCGGGTCAGCTTCCGGCAATCCTTATGCGCCAAAATCGAAGAACTGCCCCATCTTTCGAAACTTATCGTATCGCGCCTCCAGCAATTCCCGAACGGGTTGCTGCGAGAGGGCCGCGAGCTCGCGGTCAAGCACTTCATCCAGCAGTCGCGCCGCCTCCTCGAAGTCAGAATGGGCCCCTCCATCGGGCTCGCGCACGATTTCATCGACAATCCCAAGTTCCTTCAGGTCAGTGGCAGTAATTTTCAGAGCGGCAGCAGCTGCCTCTGCTTTCGCGGCGTCGCGCCACATGATCGCCGCACAGCCCTCGGGCGAAATCACAGAGTAAAAGCTGTTCTCGAGGATATTGATGCGATCACCCACGGCAATCGCCAAGGCGCCTCCGGAACCCCCTTCACCAGTGATGGTCACAATAATCGGGACGGGCAACCGCACCATCTCGCGCAGATTGCGAGCAATGGCTTCGGCCTGGCCACGCTCCTCGGCGTCAATTCCCGGATACGCTCCTGGAGTGTCGATCAGGGTAAGGATGGGGCGTCCAAATTTCGCCGCGAGCTGCATGACGCGCAGCGCCTTGCGGTAGCCCTCAGGTTTCGGCTGGCCGAAGTTGCGCTGGAGGCGCTGCTTCGTGTCACGGCCTTTTTGGTGGCCAATCACTGCGATGGGCCGGCCATGAAACTTTGCGAGGCCCGTAATCAGAGCGTTGTCGTCGCCAAAACCGCGGTCACCGTGCAATTCAATAAAATCGGTAAACAGCAAGCCGACAAAATCAAGCGTGTATGGACGTTGCTGGTGTCGCGCGATCTGCGCGCGCTGCCAGGCGCCGAGATGCCTGTAAAAATCACGGCGAAGTTCCACCACTTCCTTGCGGACACGCTCGAGTTCAGCCTGGGCGTCCGGGTGCTCCGCAAACTTGCGCAGCTCTTCGACGTCTTTCTCAAGGCGTTCGATCTCGCGCTGCCGATCTGTCGATTCCAGCGCGGCTTTCCCTTTTCCCTTGCGCATCGTCACATCACCAAATCAACCGAAGCATCGCCGCAGGCTTCCCGAATTCTCAGAAGAGACTCTTTGCACACGCGAATGCACTCCCGTACCTGCAGCGTCGCCACAGCGCCGTCCTGCGCCAAGAGATCAAAAGCCACGGGACTGCTGCCCGGAAAAGAAGTGAAAACTTCCTCCAGCTGGTCGAGCAGGGCCTCGGATAAGTCTTCGAGCCTCACCCTAATGCACAAGCTCGAACCGGACCGTACCGCGATCTCTTCCAGTCGTCTAGCCTCTTGCAGTGACAGCCGTGTACCGGCTTCTTCGATTTGCACGCGGGCTTTCAGCAGCAGGGGTGTTCCGGATTTAAGGATTTGCTCGAATCGAGCAAAGCTCTCCGGGAAAGCGAGAAGTTCGCCTCCGCCCGTCATGTCCTGCAATGTGTAGATGGCCCAGCGGGCGCCTTTTCTCGATCGCATCGGGCGCACGCCAACGATAAGCGCCGCTACCGTGATTTCCTTGCCGTTGCGCTGTCCGTCGACTTCTCCGAGCGACACGGTCTTTAGGTCAAGCAACTGTGACGAATACTTAGCAAGAGGGTGCCCGGAAACATAGAAGCCCAGCATGGCGTACTCGCTAGCGAGGCGTTCTTCTTCGCTCCAGAGTTCCGCTTCGCGTAATTCGAAAGGCGCCGGAGCAGTTGCGGCGGCAGTTCCAAACAGGCCATGCTGGCCCGATTCCCGTGTTCGCGTCGCGCGCTGCAAAGCAGCAAGCGCGTCGTCGACGGATGCGAGCATGGCTTCGCGCGGCCCCAGTGAATCCATCGCGCCAGATTTGATCAGGCTCTCAAAGACCCGTTTGTTCAGATAACGCGACTCAATCCGCTCGCAGAAATCGTAGAGCGAGCGGAATTCGCCCTGGCCCAAGCGCGAATCACGGATGGCCTTGGCAGTGTTTTCTCCGACGTTCTTAATGGCTGCCAGTCCGAAGCGAATCGATTCTCCGACGGGGGTGAAGTACAGCTCGCTCTCATTGACGTCCGGTGGAAGGATCGAAATGCCCATCCCGCGCGCTTCATTAATGTATTTCACGGCCTTCTCTGTGTTACCGGTTTCCGAAGTCAGCAGCGCGGCCATGAACTCCACGGGGTAGTGTGTTTTCAGGTAGGCCGTCTGGTAGGCCAGCAGCGCATAGGCGCAGGAGTGTGACTTGTTGAATCCATAGCCTGCGAACTCCTCCATCAGGTTGAAAATCCGCTCTGCCTTCTTCTCTGGAATCTTGTTCGCCAGGCAACCGGCCATGAATTTCGCACGTTGCGCCGCCATCTCCTCTTTCTTCTTCTTGCCCATGGCCCGGCGCAGGATGTCGGCTTCCCCCAGGGAGAAGCTTGCCAGCAGGTTGGCAATCTGCATGACCTGTTCCTGGTACAAGATGACGCCGTAGGTTTCTTCTAGAATCTCTTTCAACTGAGGCAATTCGTAGGTGACTTTTGTCTTGCCTTGCTTTCGGTTTATGAAATCGTCGATCATCCCGCCTTGGATGGGGCCGGGGCGGTAGAGCGCGTTAAGCGCGGTGAGGTCCTCGATGCGCGTGGGCTGATACCGGCGCAGAATGTCGCGCATGCCGTGCGACTCAAACTGGAAGATGGCAGTGGTCTCCGCGCGCGCGAAGAGCTTGTACGATTCGGCATCGTCCAGCGCCAGATTGTCCAGGTCGAGTTTCACGGCGCGGTTTTTTTCGATCATACGAACCGTGTCGTGGAGCACTGTGAGCGTCGTGAGCCCGAGGAAATCCATTTTCAGCAATCCGACGCGCTCGAGACCGTTCATGTCGTACTGGGTCGTGACTTCGTCGCGGTTGGTCTTGTAGATGGGCACGATTTCCGTCAGCGGCCTGGGTGAAATAACCACTCCGGCAGCGTGAGTGGAGGCGTGCCGCGCCAGCCCCTCCAACCGAAGCGCAACATCCATCAAATCCTTCAGTTTTTCGTCGCTGTTGATTGCGGACTTGAGTTGAGGTGCTTGTTGCAGTGCCATGTCCAGCGTGATGCCAAGCGTGCCCGGCACAAGCTTCGCCAAACGATCCACTTCTCCGTAGGGAATATCCATCGCCCGGCCCACGTCTTTGATCGCCGCCTTCGCCGCCATCGTTCCAAACGTGATTATCTGAGCCACGTTTTCCCTGCCGTATTTCTGTGTGACGTATTCAATAAGCTCTCCGCGGCGCCTCATGCAGAAATCGATGTCGATGTCCGGCATGGACACACGTTCCGGATTTAGGAATCGCTCGAAAAGCAAGTTGTACTGGAGCGGGTCGACGTCGGTAATCCGCAGCGCATAGCTGACCAAGCTCCCGGCAGCAGAACCGCGACCCGGCCCCACCGGCACATCCTGTGCGCGAGCATAATGAATGAAGTCCCAAACGATCAAGAAGTACCCCTCATACCGCATCTTCTTGATCATTTCTATTTCCGCCGTCAGGCGGCTTTCGTACTCGGAGAGTGGATGGCGCAGCGCGCCTTGCCGCGAAAGCCGCTCCAGATACTGCACGCGCGCGGCAAACCCCTCCCGCGTCACTTTCTCGAAGTAGCTCCCGGCGGTATGGCCTTCGGGGACCTTGAATTCAGGAAAGGGATTCTGGATGCGTTCAATTCTGGCGTTACATCGTGCCGCGATATCCACCGTCCGGCTGAGCGCATCGGGGAGCTCGCCAAATACCTGCGCCATCTCCGCCGCGCTCTTGAAATAAAACTGGTCGGTCGCGAACTTCATGCGGTGAGGGTCGCTCATCGTCTTGCCCGTCTGGATGCAAAGCAGGACTTCCTGCGCGTGCGCGTCTTGGTGATGAAGGTAGTGGCAATCGTTGGTGGCTACCAGCGGAATGCCGGTCTCCTTGGAAAGGCGAACGAGTTCTCGATTGACACCCTTCTCGATTTCCAGGCCCTGATCCTGGATTTCCAGGAAAAAATTGCCTTTCCCGAAAACATCGCGAAGCCGGTAGGCATTCTCGCGGGCCTGGTCGTACTTTTCTTCAACAACAGCCTCTGTCACGGCGCCGCGCAAACACGCCGAAAGAGCGATTAGACCCTTGCTGTTCTTCGCCAGGAGGTCGTAGTCGATCCTCGGCTTGTAATAGAAGCCTTCGAGGAATCCCGTAGAAACCAGCTTGATGAGGTTGTGATAGCCCTCGGGAGATTCGCACAGCAGCACCAAATGGTTGGTGCCGCGCATCCCCGGATCGCTACCGCCGCGGTCTTGCCCATTTGTACCGTTTGTCTTTTCTCCCCTGTCGTGACGGCTGCCCTTTGCAACGTAGACTTCACACCCGATAATTGGTTTGACGTCGCGCTTGCTGGCTTCGTAGAAGAAATTGGCTGCGGCGAAAAGATTGCCGTGGTCGGTGATGGCTACGGCCGGCATCTTCTGCCGCGACGCCTCGTCCAGCAGCTCCGAGGTTTCGCATGCACCGTCGAGCAGGCTGAAATCGGTATGAACGTGAAGATGCACGAACTGCGGTTGACCCATGGACCTCGATTCTAAATCTCTCAGCGAAGAATTGCGACACGCATTCTGGCGTTTCCCACAGGCTGCGGCCCTTGCCCCCGGCGACTACTTTCGCCCGCTGCTTTTCTTTCCCGATCGGGCGTTCTTACCGCGGCTGGCCGCTGCACTATGTATTGCGGTGCGTTTCGCTTGTTCGCGATGACTCTTCTGCTGCTGCTTTTGCGCGATATCCCGGGCGGCGGCCTTCTTCCTGGATTCGGCCGTGCCCGCCGCAGCGGTCTGTCTATCACCGCCCTTCGCCGATTTCTTCTCTTTTTTCTTTGGCTGCTCCTTGATTCCGGAAAGCTTACGCAGTATCTTTTCCCGCTCTTCTGCCGTTTTCCCGCGGCCCGCAAGCTGCATAGCGAATACTTGCTCGACGATGGCCTCAAATTTTGGCCCACGTGGATAGCCGAGGGCTTCGAGTTCGTTCCCTACTACGGTGAGGCCGCCGCGAATCGGCCGCCATTTGTGCAGGTACGCGCGGATTTTCGAAAGCGCTGCTGAATTATTCGACTCGGCCATAAGATAGGCCATCTTCTCCAATGGAAGTTTTTCCAGGAATCTATAGGCATCCGCTGGAGTCTCTATCCTGCGGCCGACAAGCTCTTTCTGCGCGGCCAGAGTTTGCTCGTCGAATTCCAAGATTGCTTCCGATTCCGCAGACCTGAATCCCGCCCGGGAAAGAAGCGTGCTCTGCTCGCGGTCCTTGAGGCGCCCGATGATAGCCAGCATCATGGGTATAGCGAGCCTTGGCCTCAACCCAGCGGTAAACAAGTCTTCGCGGACTTTCATGAGCCGCGCGATCCCTTCGTAATTCGGGTGCCGCTTCGCGAGAACGGGATGAATCACCTCAAGCAGCTCGTGCTCCTCCCAAGCCTTCAGGACAAGGGCAGGACGCTCCTCACGAGCCGCAGCGCGAAGTTCGGCCCCCGCGTCCTCCGGCGTAATCGTGTGCTGCAGTTCACGCTCGATGGCCAGATCAAACCACTCTTGCGTGCGGGCCTCGAGTTTGAATCCCATCCGGGCCGCGTAACGCAGGACGCGGAGCAGGCGCGCGGGCTGATTTGTAAAGCTGTGGATGGTCAGCGCGCGGACCTCGGCACGCTCGATGTCGGAAAGGCCGTTTGTGGGATCAAGCAGCAGGCCGCGCGATGCCGGATTCAGGGAAATAGCGATGGCGTTCAGGGAAAAGTCCCGCCGCCGCAAGTCTTCCATGATGGTCGACCAGCGAATTTCGGGACGGGTTCCGGGCCTTACGTAGTGGTCGTCACGCGCAGCGGCCACGCTGCCTTCACAATCTCCCGCGAACAGGATCTCCACCTGCCGCAGTTTTTCATCCTCCGAAATGATCTTGGCGCCGCCCTTTTCGAGTTCGCGGGCAATCTTCGAAGGATTACCTTCCACCGTAAAATCCAGATCTCGAAGCGAAGCTCCGGTAACGAGGTCTCGGACCGTGCCGCCCGTCAGATAGACATTGAATCCCAGCGCGGCGGAGAGTTCCTGCACGCGCATCATGGCCGCGCGTTGTTCCGGAGAAAGCCTGCTTTCCAGCAAAAACATGTAGTCTGGCATTGCGCTCCTTCTGCTTCAGGACGCTCGCGCTGGCTCACGCGAAGGCGCCCGCACTAGAACCCCGGGCCCTCGCACGTCAGGCGCGTGGATGATGCGCCTTGTAAATCTGCTTCAACCGTTCCTCGACCACGTGCGTATAAATCTGCGTCGTAGATATGTCCGCATGACCCAGCATCAACTGTACCGAGCGCAAGTCTGCGCCGCGTTCCAGCAAGTGCGTCGCAAAACTGTGGCGCAGCATGTGCGGCGTCAAGGCCACGCGCAAACCGGCCCGCCGGCCGTAGGCGGAGAGAATCTTCCAAACTCCGACCCGGCTGATTGGCGCACCTCTGCGGTTCACAAACAACGCCGCGCTGCTTCCCGATTTCCCAGTCGTCAGCAATTTCGGCCGGGCGTCCTGCAAGTACTTTTCGACCTTGTGCAGGGCTTTTCTTCCGATGGGAACGATCCGCTCTTTGTCCCCTTTGCCGATACACCGGACGCAACCCACTTTCGAATCGAGATCCGTGACGCGCAGCCCGATTAGTTCGGAGACGCGCAGTCCGGTAGAGTACAGCACCTCCAGCATGGCTATGTCCCGCATCCCCGATGGCGTCCTCGTGTCAGGCTGCTCGAGCAATCTTTCCACTTCCTCCAGCCGCAGATACCCTGGCAAGGAGCGGCGAATCTTCGGAGACTCGAGATTCGCCGACGGGTCCGCTGGAATCATTTCCTGAACCTGAGCAAAACGAAAGAAATTCCGCAGCGACACCAGGTGGCGCGCGACGGTACGGCTTTCCAGCTTTTGCCGGTAGAGCGCGGCCAAAAAATCCACCAGGTCGTCGCGGCTGATGCGCTCGAGCGAGAGCTTCCGTTTTTGCGCGAAGCCTTCGAGCTTTCTCAAGTCACGCCGGTAGGCAGACACGGTGTTCGAAGACAAGCCCTTCTCGACCTTTGCGTGCGTGAGAAAAGACGTGATGACTGCCGGAATTTCCATCAGGACCCCACAAACCCGCTCTCGTCATCGCCGCGACGCCGCACCGCGATTCCATAGACTTCCTCAATCTCGTGACACCGGAAAATCCACGCCAGCGCTAGATACAGGACCGTGGCCCCGATGATCAGTCCGGCAAAAACCGAGAGTTGCACGAGGAAGCGAGAACCGGCCGTAAAGGCGGTGTAATGCAATCCGAACCAGCACGCCACACCCATCAGTCCGGCGCACAAACTGATCTTGGCGAACGACCGTAGAATCTCGAATGTTCCCATCGGGCCGTACCGCAAACGAAAAATGATAAACAAAGCGAAGAAATCAAAATAGCACGCCAATGCCGTTGCCAGGGCGGGTCCCCCGTTCTGGACGCGCTTGAAAAAGAATTCCAGGAATACGATGTTCAGAATGATGTTAATTACCAGCGAGATCGAGGCAATGATCACTGGAGTCTTGGTGTCCCGCGTGGAATAAAAAGCCGGAACAATCAACTTCACCGATGCCAGTGCCGGCAATGCTATCGCGTAGTACAGCAGCGCCCGTGCTGTCAGCCGTGTGGATGCCGCCACGAACTGTCCGTGCTGGAAAAGCACGCGAATGATTGGCTCGCGTAAGATCATCAGCCCCAGCGCGGCGGGCAAAGCAATGAACGCCACGATACGCACCGAGAAGTTCAACGTTTTCTTTAAGGCCTCGTAATCCTTCGCCGCCGCTTGATGCGACATCATTGGAAGAATTGCCGTCGCCACAGCGATTGCGTACCCGCCAAGTACCAGCTCCATGACTCTATCCGCGACGTACAGCGCCGCGAGACTTCCTTCCGGCATCAGTTTGGCTGTGGCAAAACGCGTGTCAACCAAAAGATTGATTTGGCCGATGCCGATCCCGAAAAGCCGGGGAATCATCAAGCGCGCCACGTCTTTAATGCCGGGGTGCGAAAAGGAAATCCCGAATGTAAACTTCATCCCTTTCTGCACCAGCGATGGAACCTGAATCAAGAACTGCAGGACTCCGCCCACCAAAACGCCTACCGCGAGAGAGGTAGCCGGATCCCCAACATAACGCCAAACCACCCCCACCGAAAAAAGAATCGTCGCCACGTTCAGCAGGACAGGCGTCGCCGCCGGCAACCCGAATATGTGGAAGCAATTCAGAATGCCCATGGCGAGCGCGGCCAGGGCGATGAAAAAAAGGTAGGGGAAGATAATTCGATTGAGCTGGACTGCTTGATCGCGGGCAATATTCTCCCCGGAGAACAGATGAACAACCGTCGGCGAGAAAACCATGCCCAGGACGGTAATGATGGCGACAACCAGAGCCAGCGTCCAGAACAGACGATTGGCGAAGTCCCAAACGTCCTCCTTCGACTTGTCCCGCATGTATCCGGTGAAGACCGGGATAAACGATGCGGTCATCGATCCTTCGGCAACCAGTCGCCGGAATAGGTTGGGAATGCGATAAGCTAGAACGTAGGCGTCCGCGGAGGGCGAAGTGCCCAAAAGCTGAGCGATTCTTTGATCGCGGACGTAACCCAGAACTCGGCTCACGATGGTTACCAGGGAGATAATCGAGGCCGACTTGAGGATCTGCTTTTTTTCGGTCAACGGCCGGCGCTCCGGGACCTAACCCTAATGATAGCAATAGGTTGACAGGATGACCTGCTTAACATAACATACATCGTGACAATTCGCAAATTGTGCGAGGTCCGGCCCTCAACATACTAAATCTTTGAAAAACCGCAACCCAGCCTCTACGCACAAGAAAGTCGTTGTCGTTCTTGCCGACAAGAAGCCCCTGCGCGGCTACTTGAACCCTTCTCGTCTGGGTGAGACGGACCCGATCGACCTTCTCACTCCCGACGGCGAGCACCAAGAGATCCCCCTCAGCAAGGTCCGCTCCATCTATTTCGTCCGCGACTTTGCCGAGGAATTCGAGCCCGAGCGCAAAGCCTTTTTGAGTCGTCCCAAGCTGGATGGGCTTTGGGTGCGCCTGCGCTACACGGACGGCGAGACGCTTGAGGGCGTGATCCCCAACGATTTGCTCACATTGCTGGACAACGGAGTCCAGATCACTCCACCTGATTTGAACTCCACAACCGACCGCATCTTCGTTCCGCGCCTGGCCCTCAGGGAGCTGACCGTGCTCGGCGTGGTGGGGATCGCTCGCAGGAAGCCTGCCGCCGCTGCCGCGGCCGCCCAATCTCGCCTCTTCAACGAATAACTCGGGCCGTCTGTACTTCTTTCAGCGCGCTGTGCGAGACTCGCACCCAGCGGTCAGGAGTCCCGTTTATGAAACTATCCGAAGTCGCAGAAAAGCTGGAGTGCCGCCTCGAGGGCTCAGGGGAAATCGTCATTCGTGGAGTGTCCGGAATAGAAAGCGCCGAGCCTGGTCACATTACTTTTCTCGCTAACCGGCGCTACTTCCCTCTTCTGAAGACTACTCGGGCTTCCGCCGTCCTCCTCGAGGAAGGCATAGGCCTCGAACGCGACGCCGGAATGCCGCCCATCGCGGCGCTGCGAATTGCCAATCCATATCTCGCCTTCGCGCATGCCATCGAGCTCTTCTATACACCTCCGCGCTACCAGCCTGGGATTCATCCGACCGCCGTGATCGCAAAGACTGCGCGTCTCGGCGCGGGCGCGCACATCGGTCCGTATTGTTTTGTGGACGAACAGGTGGAAATGGGGAGCAATGCCGTCTTGCACAGCTTTGTCACTATCTACCGCGGTGCAAAAATCGGAAACGACTTTTTCGCCCACGCCCACGCCGTGGTACGCGAATTCTGCCGCATCGGCGACCGTGTGATCTTGCAGAACGGTGTCATCATCGGCGGCGACGGTCTTGGTTTCGCGAAGCAGAAAGACGGCACTTGGTACAAGATGCGGCAGTCTGGCCCGGCGGTCCTCGAGGATGACGTTGAAGTGCAGTCCAATGCCTGCGTTGATAGGGCCACCGTTGGCGAAACGCGCATCGGCCGCGGCGCCAAGCTCGACGACCTGGTCCTTGTCGGCCACGCCTCGCGCGTGGGTGCCAACAGCATGCTCTGCGGCCAGGTCGGCCTCGCTGGCTCCACTAAAGTTGGCAGCAACTGTATCCTCGCCGGCCAAGTCGGCACCGCCGGCCACCTGACCGTTGGAGATGGTACGGTAATCACCGCGCAGAGTGGTGTGCCGAGTGACGTGCCCCCGCGCTCACTCTTCTCCGGCTATCCCGCGGTTGACAATCGCCAGTGGTTGAAGACCATGGCGGCGCTGAATCGCCTCCCCGAGTTGCAGAAACGCGTGCGCGAACTGGAGGAGGAGATCAAGCGGCTCGGCGGTGCCTGAGAGCTCACTTGTGTTGCGCAAACCCTACACAGCGCCGGGAAATCCGATGGGGCGTTGATCCGGCGGCAAACCAGCCGCCATCGCGTCGTACACGCGATCATTCAGAGCGTCGCGTTGTTCGAACGAATACTTTGACGCATCGATCGGCTCGAGGAACTCAACCAGGATTTCTCCCGGATGAATGACCAGTGATCGTTTCTCCATCACGCGATGCGCTCCCGAACAGACCATCGGCACAATGGGAACACCCGCTTTGATGGCCATCACCACGGCGCCTTTCTTGAATTCTTGTAGCCGACCGTCGGGACTCCGCGTCCCTTCCGGATAAATGAGAAAGGATTGCCCCCCGCGCATCGCTTCCGTCGCTCTCTCCACGCTCTCAATCGCCGAGTCGCGCGCTTGACGATTCACGGGTATGAATTTAGCCAACACGAAGGCTTGGCCAACGATCGGCCATTTGTAGAGCGATTCCTTGAGAAGAACCGCGACGCGCCTGGGAATCGCGCCGACCACCGCCGGCGCATCCGCTGAGCTTGTGTGATTCGCGACAAAGAGGCAAACACCTCCTGGAATTCTCTCCCTTCCGACCACGCGAACACGCACTCCAACGGCCCGGACAAAAAACATCAACCCCTTTATCCCCGCCCAATAAAGAGGATCGATGTGCTTGGTGAGCAGCGTGTACAACAGCAGCGGCGGCCCGGCGAGCACTATATACATCGAAAGACAAACAGCTATGAGCGCCGTTCGGAGCATGAATAGCGCAGCACCCTCCCGTATCCGCTCGAACAGGTCAAGCGAAATGTGCCTCTGGAAGCGCCCCTATTTTGTCGCCACTGCCTGCGTCACTCCCCTGAGCAGTCCCTCGCGGACGCTCCGGGCTTTTTCGGTTGCTCTTGATTCTTCGGCAACCTGGTACAGAGTTTCGACCGCTTCACCGAGACGTAGTTCAATCGCTACTTCTTTCTCTTCCCTTCGCACCCGTAACCGCAGGAGATCTCCCGCCTTCTGCTCCCGTAACCAGCGTGCCAGGGATCGCGGCACATCTTTCCCATTCCAACTCAAGATCACATCTCCGGGCCGCAGATCCGCCTGCGCAGCAGAACTGCGGGCTTCCACGTCCCGCACAATCACGGCTCCGCTCGCGTCGCGCTCTGCCGCAAAGCCCAATACCGCGCGCCGGCGTTCAACGCTATGCAACTCAAGCCCCGCAAGCGAGAGAGTTTCCCGATACGGCAGCGCCTCCGCCCCCGCGACGTGCCTGCGAAAAAAATCCTCAAACGAGCCCCCCGCGATGTACTCCGCGGTAAGCCGGATATCCAGGCTGTCGCGATACGGTTTCCCCTTCTTCGCAAATTCCTCGTTCATCGCCCGCAGCACGTCGTCCAGGCTCTTCTCATTGTTCGTGCGGTCGCGGATCAAAACGTCGAGAAGCACTCCGAGAACTTGGCCTTTCGTGTAGTAGGAGACGCTGTATTCTGGCCGGTTGTACAGGGGGTATTTTTCCAGCCACGCGTCCAGGCTCGATTGCTCCGCGCTTTGCCACCGGTTCGCCGGACGCGCTTCGAGCTCGCTGATCTGTTCTCCCAGGTCTTCATAAAACCGAGCCTTGCTCCAAATTCCGCTCCGCACCAGCGTGTACGATGCATACGCGCTCGTCACGCCTTCCGCGAACCACAGCGCTCGCGTGAACTGCTCTTTCGAATAGTCCACCGGCTCCAGCGATGCCGGTCGAATCCGCTTCACATTCCACAAGTGAAAAAATTCGTGAGCGGCGACGCCGGGCAGAAACTCATCGGAAGACACGGAAATGGCCGTCGAGTTCGCGTGCTCCATTCCCCCACCAGGGCCATTCGCCGCTTTGCCAATATGAACGATAAACATGTAGTGCTCGAAGGAAGCTCCGCCCATGAGCTTGATCTCGTACCGACAAATGCGTTTCAAATCCTCTTCAATCTGATTTTTGTTCCAGCTATCTCCGTGAACCACGGCCGTAACATGGGGCGCTATTCCCGGCAAATCAAATTCTTCAAACTTACCCACTTCGATTGGGGCATCGACAAGGGCATCGTAGCTTTGCGCGTCGAAGGTGAAATTTCGCGCTCCTTCCGTGGATTCTGTGGCCGTGAGCGATGCAGCTGCCACATTCCAGGCGCCCGGAACGTCCGGCATGGAGAGATGGACCTCCTCAGATCGGCGGTTTGGGACATAAAACAAAATCAACGCGGGATTGAGGAAGGCGTGGTCACTGTTCAATTGCGTTGCAAAGGGTCCAGGCTCATCCCAATAGGCGGCATAGCGAACGGTGACCGTTCCTTTGCCGCCGATCCGCCAGGTTTGCTTGTCCACTTTTTCGATCGGTGCCTTTTCGGAGCCGATGAAAGCCTCAACCCTCTGCACGTGACTGCTGAAATCGCGGATCTGATAAAGCGCGTTCCAGGCAGGCAATTGAACTGTTACTTCACCGGTCACACGCGGGATCGTCATCGCGACTCGGAACAGATGTTTTTCGGGATGCTCAAGCAAAACCTCATAGCGAATCGTGCCATGTCCGGGTTGCGCACAGCACAACCCACAGAAAGCGGCTACAACTAGAGGAACACCTGTCCGCTTCAAGAGGGCCCGGAAATTCACCTGACGTTTGCCCCAGAGGGGAGTTCGACTGCCTGGCTAAGTTTTGTCAACAATTTCTCGCAAAGTCCGTCGAAGCTGCCATTGGACATAATTAGCAGGATGTCGCCGGTCTTTGCTTCTGCCGAAAGTTGCTCCGCAATCGCATCCGAGCTGGAAAATACGCGCGCGTCTTTGCCCAATCCGCGCACGCTTTCCGCAACCGACTCCGGGTCAAGACGATTCTCTTCACCAAGCTGCTGCGCCCGGAAGACTCCGCCCAGCACCACGCGGTCCGCCAGGGCCAGCGCTAGCGGCAGCGATTCTTGAAATACTTTGCGGCGCATCGAATTCGAACGCGGCTCGAGGATCGCCCAGAGCCGCCGCCCCGGCCAGCGTGCGCGTGCAGCTTCAATCGTTGCGCGAACCGCCGTCGGATGATGCGCGAAATCGTCCACAACCAACACGCCGCGCACTTCGCCCTTCACATCCATGCGCCGCTTCACGCTTCGAAACGTTTCCAAAGCCTTGGCAATCGCCTCCGCGTTGATGCCGCGCCCATGCGCGACGGCCATCGCGGCCATCGCATTCAGCGCATTGTGCCGCCCCGTCGCCGTCATCGCGAACTCGCCGAATTTCGCGCCGCGAAGCTGCACGCAAAACCGCATTGTCTCGCCTTCCACGCGCAAATCATCGGCGACCCAGTCGTTCTCTCCCGAGAATCCGTAGGTTTCGACTGGGCAAAACGCCTTTGCCGCCGCCCGGCGCAGCGCCGGCCCCGATTCTTCCGTGTCTCCCCAGATCATCACGCGTCCTCGCCGCGGAACCAGATTCACCAGCCGCCGAAACGCCAACTCATATGTTTCGAAGTCCGCGTAAATATCCGCATGATCGTACTCAAGCGAAGTGATTATCAGGTCGTCCGGATGGTAGTGAAAAAACTTCGGCCCGCGGTCCCAGAACGCCGTCTCGTATTCATCTCCCTCGAGAATGAACTCCTCGCCGCCCCCCAGTCCATAGCTCTTCCCAAAGTTCTCCGCCACGCCGCCGACCAGAAAATTAGGCCGCTTCCCCGCCGAGTGAAAAATCCACGCCAGCATCGCCGTGGTCGTCGTCTTTCCGTGCGTCCCGCTCACCACGATCGAGTGACGTCCCGGCAAAAACACTTCTTCCAGAATCTCCGGCATCGAGCGATACGCAATCTTCCGGTCGAGAACCTCTTCCAGCTCCGGATTTCCGCGCGCGATGATGTTGCCGACGATCACCAGGTCCGGCGCCGGCTCCAAATGCGCCGCGTCAAACGTATTGAAGTATGCGATGCCAAGACTCTCCAGCAAAGTCGAGGCCGGCGGATAAACACCCGAATCCGAACCCGTCACTCGAAAACCGTGCTCGCGCAGCATTCCTGCCAGCGGAGCCATCGCCGATCCACCAACGCCAATCACGTGGACGTGTTTCGCTTCACTCATGGCACAACGGCTGGTTCCATGATTTCAAGAGCCTCTTCCCCTTTCGCACTTAGACGCGCTTTCACGCCCAGCGGCAGCGTCAGCATCGGCCGAGGCGTGTGTCCGACGGGTGCGCCAAAAACAATCGGCAAGCGCAGCGGTCCAAGGATCCGCGCACAAACGTCGCGCGCCGTTGGGCTACCCGACGTGGGCGGATCGCACTCCGGAAACTCTCCCAGCACGATTCCACGCACGCCCTCGAATTTGCCTGCTTGCTTCAAGTGCATCAGCGCGCGATCCACCTGCCACGGCTTCATTCCTCTGTCTTCCAGCACCAAAATCGACTCGCGCGTGTCCAATTCCCATGGCGTCCCCAGCGTCGTTCCCACCAGCGTCATGCATCCGCCAAGCAGCCGGCCTTCCCCTTCACCCGCGACAAGCGCTTCGCCCTGGAGCTTCACACTCCAGCCGCCATTCGTTTTTCCCAACGCCGCGAGTAACGATTCTTTGTCATAGCCGCTCGCTGCGCCGGCTCCTGCGTCGAATCCCGCCGCCAGCATCGGCCCGTAAAGAGTGACCCACGCGTAGCGCGTCCACAGATAGATCTGAAGCGACGTCAAATCGCTGTAGCCCAGAATTACTTTGGGACGCTCCGGACGGCGAACTTCGAGATTGTCGAGGATATAGTTCGACCCGTACCCGCCGCGCACCGCGATGAGCCCGTCCACATCGTCGCGCTCGAGTTCACTCAGAAAATCGTTTCGCCTTCCGTCGACGGACCCCGCGAAATACCCCTCGGCTGACAGCGGAGTGGCATCGGCGACTTGGAATCCGAGCCTGCGCAGCTCCTCACAACCCGCAATGGCCTTGGCAAAATCCGCCGGTGAGGCCGGCGCGAAAGGCATCAGCACGCTTTGCGAATTCAGCGCACGTGGCTTTCGAATCTCCATTCGAATCGCCGATGCCTGAAGGCTGTGGGTCCGGATGCTCATTCGGCTTGCCGCTCCACGGGCAGCATTTCGCAGGTGACGCCGGGTTTGCAAAGAGCGGCAAGCACTTTCTCCTGCTGGCGAGAGCTGACGTCCGCGTCAAACTGGATCAGGTTTTTTCCCCCGTCCGCCGATATCTGGAAGTTGTCGATATCCACTTTGAGCTCCGAAAAAATATGATGCACGTCCTTGACCAGGTCATCGAGGCTGTCCACTGTGATGCGAAACAGCATGTAGCGCGGTTTCAAGTTCAGCCAGTCTTCTAGGTAAACGAGGAAAACCAGCGCGAACAGCGTCATCAGGCAAGCAATCCCCGAGAGCGCAAAAAGTCCGCCGCCCGCTGCCATGCCGAGCGCCGCCACGGCAAAAATAGTCGCCGCCGTTGTGAGCCCGACGACGCTTCCGCGCTCCCTGATAATGACGCCGGCGCCGAGAAACCCGATGCCTTGGACAATGTTCGAAGCGATTCGCGTCGTGCTTGTATCGCCCGTGCGTCTTGCGATCTCAACAGAAACGATGGTGAACAGCGCTGCGCCTAGCGAAACGCAAAATCCCGTCCGCATTCCGGCGGGACGCCGGCGCACGCTCCGCTCGATTCCAATAATCGAGCCAAGCAATGCGGCCCATGCCAGGCGCGCGATGATGCTGCTCAGAGGAAGCATGTTCTCCTGCGTTTCCCACGCTATGGCAGGATTTTACACGCTACAATTTGAATTGCGTCAGTTTCGCGAAGTGGCGTGCCCTGGCGTGTATCTCGTTGCGTTTCAGAACGCGCAATCGATCGAGTCCAAATCTTTCCACCGCAAAACTTCCCATCACCGAGCCGTAGACCATCGCGCGCCGCAGCGTGGCGTCGCTCATGTCCTTCGCAGCCGCCAAGTAACCCATAAATCCGCCCGCAAAACTATCCCCGGCTCCGGTGGGATCATGCGGTTCTTCCAACGGGAAAGCCGGTACACAAAAAACGCCGCGCCTGTCTACCATCATGGCGCCATATTCCCCGCGCTTCACCACCAGCGTCGCTGGCCCCATCTTGAAAATATGTTTCGCGGCGCGGAGCAGGTTGTGTTCGCTCGAAAGCTGTCGCGTCTCCGAATCATTGATCATAAGGATATCGACGTGCCGCAGCGTCTCGCGCAGTTCGCTATTCGTGCGCTCGATCCAGTAGTTCATGGTGTCGAGGGCCGCCAGTTTCGGCCTTCCCTTCACCTGATGCAGCACGTCTCGCTGCAGGTCCGGTGCGATGTTGGCCAGGAAAACGTACTTCGAAGAGCGGTATTTCTCCGGCAGCCTCGGCTTGAACTCCGCAAATACATTCAGCTCAGTGGCCAGCGTCACCCGCTCGTTCAGGTTTTCCGAGTACCGCCCCGCCCAGAAAAACGTCTTCCCCTCGGCCCTTTCCAAACCCTCCGTGTCGATGTGCCGACCGCGAAAGACCTCTTCGTCCTTCTTTGTAAAGTCCTCGCCTACAATCGCCACAAGACGAACCGGCGCAAAAAAGCTTGCGGCCACTGCAAAATACGTCGCCGCACCGCCGACGGTGCGTTCTACTTTTCCATACGGGCTTTCAAGCGCATCAAACGCCACAGAGCCCACCACGAGCAAGGACACAAGTCTCTCCTAGGAAATGGTTTTGCCAATGATTGCCGCGAGCCGCTTCTTTGTTTTTGCCGGCACCAGCTTCATGTCCGTCACCAGCGCGTGCTTCAGCGCCGCCCCGCACTTGCAGCTCCGTTCCTCCGGCATCGCGCGCACAGCTTCTCGTAACACGCGTTGCGCATTTTCCGCATTCTGGCTCAGCGTCGCCATGATCTGCGAAGCCGTTACTGACTCGTGCTCAGGGTGCCAGCAATCGTAATCCGTGATCATCGCGATCGTCCCATAACAGATCTCCGCCTCGCGCGCCAGCTTGGCCTCCGTCACGTTCGTCATTCCTATCACTTCGAACTTCAACTGCCGGTGCATGTGCGCCTCCGCCAGGGTCGAAAACTGCGGCCCCTCGATGCACACATACGTCCCCCGTCGATGCACCATCACTCCGGAGTGCACGCTGGCATCGCCCAGGACATTCGATACCTGCGGGCAAGTGGGTTTGTCGAAAGCAACGTGCGCCACCAGCCCGTCCCCGAAGAACGTCGACACCCGGTTCTTCGTCCGGTCCACAAACTGATCCGGCACCAAAAACTCGCCAGGCCGCAAATCTTCCCGCAGTGACCCTACGGCGCTCACCGAAATAATGCGTTCTACACCCAGCACTTTCATCGCGTAAACATTGGCGCGAAAATTGATCTCGCCGGGCAAAATGCGATGCCCTCGTCCATGCCGCGCAAGAAACACCACGCGCCTGCCTTCCAGCGTCCCCAACACGAGCAGGTCTGATGGTTCTCCAAACGGTGTCTTGACGCGGGCTTCGCGCGTGTCCGTCAATCCCGTCATCGAGTAGAGCCCGCTCCCCCCGATGATTCCGATCGTCGCCTGCGGCTCGTTTTTCCCGCGCTTTGTTATTTTCTTTTTTTGAAGCCGCATTCTCTTCTCTCCGCGAAATCTTTGTAATTCAGCCCCCAAGTCCGCTTTTTGCCAGAATCTCGTTCACGGCCGTGAACGGATCCTTCTTGCGTTCCGCAACCGCCTTGGCAATTTCCGCAAGCCGCGCTTCCCCGCCCGCGCCTCCCAGCGCTTTTTCCAGAAGCCGCGATTCCACCAGCTCGACCAGCCGCCGCTTCCAGTGTTCTACGTGCTTTCTTTGCCGCTCTCCGCTCGATTCGAAATGCTTTCGAAACTTGGCGACTGCCTCCGCCAGACTGTCGATGCCTTTATTCTCCGTGGCCACCGTCCGTACCACCTGTGGATGCCAGCCTTCCCGCGGCATTACCAGCGACAACATCGCATGTAATTGTTGCTCTAGCCGGTCCGCTCCCTCTCGATCCGCCTTGTTCAGAACAAAAATATCGCCAATCTCCATGAGCCCCGCTTTCATGTTCTGAATGTCATCGCCCATGCCAGGCACTAGAATCACGACCACGCAGTCCGCCAAACGCACAATGTCAATCTCGTCCTGACCGACGCCCACGGTTTCGATCAACACTTGCCGCTTCCCCGCCGCATCGAGCAATAGCGCCACTTCCGCCGTCGCTCGCGCCAATCCTCCCAGGAATCCGCGCGTGGCCATCGACCGGATAAACATCCCTGCGTCGCTTGCGTGTCCCTGCATCCGGATGCGATCCCCGAGAATCGCTCCGCCCGAATACGGGCTCGTGGGATCAACTGCGATCACGCCAACCTGCTCACCCTGTTTCCGGTAGTAGGCGGAAAGCCGGTCCACCAGCGTGCTCTTCCCCGTTCCCGGCGCGCCGGTCACACCCGTCAGATACGCTCCTCCCGTGTACGGAAAAACCAGCCGCAAGAGTTCTTCCGCTTCCGGCTGATGATTTTCAATCGCAGTAATCGCTCGCGATATTGCGCGAACATCTCCCGCGCGCACCTGTTCCGCCCAGCTATCGACGCGCGCAGGCATGATTTTCCTGTAGGGCTCTCGACGAGGCCAGCTCCATCCCTCTATTATTTCTTGCCAAGCAGCTGACGGGCAATGACCAACCTCTGAATTTCGCTGGTGCCTTCCCCGATGGTGCAAAGCTTCACATCACGGTAATACTTTTCCGCCGGATAATCCTTGATGAACCCATAGCCGCCGTGGATCTGAACGCACTCGTTTGCCACGCGCACCGCCACCTCGCTCGCAAACAGCTTCGCCATGCTCGATTCCCGCGTGAATCGCACGTTTTTCTGGTCCGCCAGCCACGCCGCCTGGTACACCAGCAGCCGCGCCGCTTCTACCTGCGTCGCCATGTCCGCCAGCTTGAATTGAATCGACTGGAATTCGCTGATTGCCTGTCCGAACTGCTTCCGCTGTTTCGCATAGCGCGTTGCCGCCTCTAGCGCGCCCTGCGCCATTCCCAGCCCCAGCGCTGCGATCGAAATTCGCCCTCCATCCAGAACCTGCAAGCTTCCAGTAAATCCTTCGCCCTCCGGCCCGAGCAAATTCTCTTGCGGCACGCGGCAATCCGTAAAAATCACTTCCGACGTATCGCTCGCGCGCATCCCCAGCTTGTTTTCTTTCTTCCCCGGCCTGAATCCGGGCATCCCCTTTTCCAGAATGAACGCGCTGATCCCATGTGAGCCTTTGCTCTTGTCCGTCACCGCCATGGCCACGCAAAAATCCGCATAATGCCCATTCGTCGTAAACGTCTTAGCGCCGTTCAACACCCAATGCTTTCCGTCGCGCTTCGCCGTCGTTCGCGTTCCGCCCGCATCCGACCCCGCCTCCGGCTCCGTCAGCGACCACGCCCCGATCTTCTTCCCTTGCGCCAGCGGCACAAGGTACTTCTGCTTCTGCGCTTCTGTCCCGAACTTGAAAATGTGGTTGCTGCACAGCGAATTATGAGCCGCGACGATCAGTCCCACCGAGCCATCCACCCGTGCCAGTTCCTCAATGGCGATCGCGTACTCGATGTAGCCTAGCCCCGCGCCGCCGTATTGCTCCGGGAAAATCACGCCCAGCAGCCCCATCTCCCCCAGCTTGGGCATGATCTCTATGGGGAAGTGCGACGCTTCATCCCACTCCATCACATGCGGGCCGATTTCTCCCTCGGCAAATTCCCGCACGCTGCGGCGCAGTTGCTGCTGTTCTTCGGTGAACGCAAATTCCACGGTCTCTCCGATCCAACTATGGATCCCACCCATGCTGAGCCAAATTGTTATTTATATCACAGCCCTCTTATTCGCCCGCACGTCCTGCAAATCTACGTGGTGTCCTAATTTGAGAAACTTACTTAAATTCAGGGCGATACTAGGTGTTTTGGTTGTATTCGGGGTAATTTTCCAGCCGTTTAAGCTGTCCATGAATGATTCTGTAGCCGAAAGTCGTTACATGGGGCTTTTTGAAGATATCTCTATACTTCACGAAACCATAAATTACCGACATTTTGCCCAATTCCTCATGGCCTACGGCGGTTGGCGTCCACGGCAACCTTTGGGTATGGGGAGCTGCGCCACCTTCCACCATGCCGAGCGGTATGGTGCTGGCTTCGATGTATTCTGCCGATTCAAAATTGGGTATTAGTGGAAGCGTTTCTACGATTGCAAATTTAGCCCGCGTCTCGTTGATCCAAGCCGGACTTTTGCCAGCGTTAGTGCAAACCAAAACGGCATAGATTGCGGTACTGTCGCCCGATGTGCCGCTCCCCTCAAGAACATGGAGTTTATGGTCGCGCCATTTTTCGGAATCAGGCTCAACATCTGCCATCACCCATGCCCGCTCGATGGTTTTACTCGTGCGAATTTGCCAGACCACGCCTGCACACAGCAGTATCGTAAAGGCCGCGATGACCGCCGTCGAACAGGCATTTATATAGTCAATCCAGTCATGCGGTGGACTGGCGCGTTGCTGTTGTTTGCCTTGTTCCTGTGGTCTGGCAACGTCGCTGTAGATGGTCTGATGCTCTATGACGGTTGTAGGGCCATACTGCGATTCTCGTGTTCCCTTATCGTTCAGTTGGGCAGTTTTTTTGGAATCTTTGCCGTCGCCTCTGGTTGCCTGAGCTTGGCATGCAAAGAGGAAGGCTGTCAGAATCAGGGCGATTTTCAAGAACCTCATACGGTTGACATTATAACAAACAGGCGGTTTCAGATTGAATTCGCAGCACGTGGAATCCCGCACTTCGCGGGTGAGAAATTGAAATTAGGACACTACCCAAATCTACCGTGCGGGATTAATACGCGCTCCGACGCAACAAGTCACAATTCTCCCTCGTACAAATCCACCCTCTGATAGACTCCCGCCCATGCGCCGCCGCCATTTCCTCACTCTCTCAGCCGCAACTCTCGGCGGAGTCCTCGTTTATTCTCTCGACCGCAAAGCCTCCCTCCTCGCCGCCCAGCGCAAACCCGTCCGCATTCCACTCCGCTTCTTCACCGAAACCGAAGCCCTCATCGTCGCCGCTGCCGCTTCGCGCATTTTTCCCTCCGACGATTCCGGCCCCGGAGCGCGCGAAGCTGGCGTCGCCATCTGCATTGACCGCCAGCTCGCCGGCCCTTACGGCCGCGACCGTTATCGCTACACAGAGCCTCCGTTCGAAGACGCTCCCCCCGAGCTCGGCTATCAAGGCAAGCAAACTCCGCGCGAGATTTATCGCGATGGCCTGAAGGGACTGAAAGGCTTTGACCTTCTCCCTCCTCCGGAGCAAGACAAAGCCCTGCACAAGATCGAGTCCACTTCCTTTTTCGCGCTTCTTCGCCAAAACACCATCGAGGGCATGTTCTGCGATCCCATGCACGGCGGCAACGTCGGCATGGTTGGTTGGCAGCTTGTTGGTTTTCCCGGCCCCCGCATGACCAACTACGACGAAATCGAAAAATATTACGGCCAAGCCTTCCGCCCCGAGCCCGCCAGTCTCCGTCAAATCACCCGCGCGAGAGTCCGCCCCAGCGAGGACGAGCCGTGAAAACGCTTCCCGCCGCGGACGCCGTAATCGTGGGCGGAGGATGGGCTGGCCTGCTCATGGCCAAGGAGCTCGGCGCGCACACTTCGCTCTCCATCGTTGTCCTGGAACGCGGCACATCTAGACAAACCGCTGACTATGCCACCGATATGGACGAACTCGATTACGCCATTCGTCTCCGCATGATGCAGGACCTCTCCCAGGAAACGGTCACTCTCCGCCACAACATAGGGAAGCGCGCTCTCCCTCTTCGCCAGCACGGCGCCTTCTTGCCGGGTGCGGGGATCGGCGGCTCCGGTGAGCACTGGAACGCCCAGTGCCCTCGTTTTCTTCCTGATTGTTTTGAATTGCTCTCCCGCACGACTGAAAAATATGGCGCCAAAGCCTTGCCCGACGGCCATTCCATTCGGGACTGGGGCATCACTTACGACCAGCTCGAGCCCTACTACACGCGCGTTGACAAATTGCTCGGCACTTCCGGCAAAGCGGGGAATCTCCGTGGCAAACGTATCGAGGGCGGCAATGTCTTTGAAGGCTGGCGCAGCGAGGAATACCCGACCCCGCCCACGAAAGTTCCTTACTTTTCTTCTCTATTTCGTGACGCCGCCAAGTCCCTCGGCTATCATTCTTACCCCGCGCCTTCCGCCAACATCAGCCAGTCGTACACCAACCCCGACGGCATCTCTCGCGGCGGCTGCACCTATTGCGGTTTTTGCGCCAGATTCGGTTGCATGATCGGGGCTAAGGCCCAGCCCACAAATCTTCTTCTCCCCATCATCCAGAAACGCAAAAACGTCGTCCTTCGCACCGGCGCCTGGGTCCGCCGCATCCTTTCAGACTCCGCTCCCAAATCCAGAACACTCGGCGTCACTTACATTGACGCCACCGGCGAGGAATTTTTTCAGCCCGCCGCCCTCGTCTTCCTCGCCTCCTGGACTTTCAACAACACCCGTCTTCTCCTTCTTTCTGGCATTGGCGAGCCCTATGATCCCGCCACTGGCCGGGGCACCGTCGGAAGCAATCTCACTCACCAGATCAGCGTCAACTCCGCTACCGCCTTCTTCGAGCAACCTCTCAACCGCTTCATGGGTTCCGGCTCCGCCGGCATGATGTTCAGCGATTTCGATCGTGACGATCTGGATCGAACTTCACTTCCGTTCATTCGGGGCGGCTTCTTCTCAGCGCGTGGTTTTGGCTTCCAGCCGATTGCCAATTTCGGAGTGCTTCCGCATTCTGTAAAAGCCACATGGGGTTCAGAGTGGAAGAAGGCGGCGGTTTCCTACTACGATCGCACCGGCGTGATCGTCTTCACCGGCGAGCATCTCGCCTACAAAACTAACTTCATGGATCTAGATCCAGTCTACAAGGACAAGCTCGGCGACCCTCTGCTCCGCCTCACCCTCGACTGGCGAGACAACGAACGCAAGATGGCCGATTTCGCCACACCCAAAGCCCTTGAGGTCGCCCGCGCCATGGGCGCAAAAGAAATAAACCCTTTCTCCGGCCTGCGCTCTTACGACACCACCCGCTATCAAACCACTCATGTCCAGGGCGGCACCATCATGGGAAACTCTCCGGCCGATTCGGTAGTCAGCCCCTACCTCCAGCACTGGCAACTGCCCAATCTTTTTATTCTTGGCGGCTCGACCTTCCCACAAAACGCTTCAGCCAATCCCACTCCCACAATTCTTGCCCTGGTTTATCGCACTGCCGACGCCATCATGGACCGCTATCTCAAGAATCCCGGTCCACTGAGCTGACGGCCCTCCCATTGGTCCAACCTGAAATCTTTACCAGCCCACCGCGTAGTGATTCGCTTTGTTCTGCTCGTCCAACCACGCTTTCAGCGGCGCAAAATAATCCGCCAGCGCAGAAGCATCCATCTGCTTCTCGCCCGTCAACGCTTCCAGCGCCTCCGGCCACGGCTTGCTCTGCCCCATCGAGAGCATCTGGTTCAGCTTTGCCCCTGCTTTCTTGTTCGCGTAAATCGAGCAGCGGTGCAGCGGTCCGGAATAACCCGCTTCCCGGCAAAGCGCCCGCTGAAATTGGAACTGCAGAATCCGCGCCAGAAAATACCGCATATACGGCACATTGCCCGGCACGTGAAACTTCGCCCCAGGATCAAAGTCCGCTTCCGTCCGCTCGACCGGCGGCGCCACGCCCTGATACTTCCTCCGCAATTCCCACCACGCTTTGTTGTATTCCCCGGGCTTCACCTGCCCCGAGAAGACTTCCCAGCGCCACTTGTCCACCAGCAACCCAAA
>WNEZ01000379.1_pt1 | contig 36034 bp, 41 predicted proteins | sample 5400521 | NCBI WGS metagenome assembly WNEZ01 (sample SAMN13153339, study PRJNA577476) | soil metagenome | isolation source: 120 cm saprolite under Douglas fir tree site 2 hole 1 replicate 1 | place: USA:California | collected 2015-04-18 | reverse complement strand
ACTCGCTTCGTTCGTTACACGCTCAGCTCAATCGCAACATTTTTCGTTCTGGCCAGTGCGGCCGTCGCTGGCCCGCCGCTGATTTGCCACCCCTTCGATATTGGAAACGCAAAATCGCTGCCGTGGATCAGCCACGATTGGAATCTCACCGGCGCAGAGAATTATGATACACACGATCTGTCTGGCGATACGCTAGCCATTCTTAACTCGAGCCAAGTTCCTCTGATTCACATGGAAACTCTTCGTCGCGCTACGCTGTACGCGCGAAAAGATCCCGTGGCGGCAAAACAACTTTTGTTGCAACTCGTCACCCGCGCCAAAAGCGCCGAAGCCTCATCCAGTCCCGACGCGTTCGCGCTGTTCGACGCGGCCTATCTCACCGAAGCCTACAAACAATGGCTGGGAGAAAGAAACGAAAATCCCGCGAACGGCCTCGACGGTTTGCCGTGGATCAAACACGCCACGCAACTGCGTCCCAACGATCCGCAGATTGCGTTCGCCGCCGCGCTAATTACTCTTCGCGGCCCTGAGGCTGATCATCGCGAGTACGCGCTGCTGGCAGCTGCCGGCGCAAAGAACGATGCGCTGCTCAAGCGCAATCTGGCAACCCACTTTCTGGGCGCAGAGAGCCAGACCATGTCGGAAATGATTCTCAAGAACAATGAAACGAAGGTGGCGCGGCAATGAAGTCGCAGCTTTCGCGTCATTCCTCTTTATTCACGCGCATGCCCGCTGGCGGTTCGTTCCGGCGGGCCTGGGTATTTTTCTCGGCTTTTCTTTTCTGCGCATCGCTCGCCGGTAATGCGCAGAAAGTGGACATCGATAGCGGCCTAATTGCGCACGAATGGGGCACCTTCACATCAATCGCGGGAGAAACCGGCCAGGCGGTCGAATGGCTTCCCTTGAACAGTCCCAGCGATCTTCCGAACTTCGTCGAACACTTCCGCGGCACCGGCTTCAAAGTTGGGCTGGGCGGAACGATTCGCATGGAAACGCCGGTGCTCTATTTTTATTCCACGCACGACACTACGGTTGACGTCAGCGTTTCCTTTTTTCGCGGATTGATCACCGAATGGTATCCCCGCGCCACGCACATCGAACCGTCATCGTCGCTTGAGAACGTGGTGCTCTTTCAACAACAGTCGAGCGGAAGCATCTTGTGGAAATCGGTCAGCGTGCAACCTTCGGCTAGCCTGGCGTTTCCCCAGGAAGCTCAACCAAGCCACTACTACGCAGCCCGCGACGTCGCGTCATCTCCGCTGCGAGTTGCCACAAAAAACGGCAACGAAAACGAAAAATTTCTTTTCTACCGCGGCGTTTCAGTTGCCTCGGCGCCACTCTCTGCTCTGGTGCTGCCCGGCAGTCAAATCGAAGCCATGAACCAGAGCTCCGGCGAAATTCCAAAGCTTGTGCTCTTCGAACGACGCGGCGAACAAGTCGGCTTTCGCGAAGCGCGCGCTGTGCGTGAAGGAATGATTCTCGATCCGCCGGTTCTGGATGCGTCTCTCGATTCCCTGCTCCCCGATCTCGAGGCGTCTCTTGTTTCCAGCGGGCTTTATCCCGAAGAAGCCCATGCCATGCTCGAATCCTGGAAAGATTCCTGGTTCGAAGAAGGCTCGCGCCTGATTTATATCGTGCCCAATTCGTTCGTGGAAAAAATCCTGCCGCTCTCCATCGAGCCACAGCCCGCCACCATCCATCGCGTCTTCGTTGGCCGCATGGAACTTCTCACGCCCGCCACGCAAAGCGCCATCGAAACCGCCGTCGTCACCCACGACAAAGCCACTCTCGCCAAATACGGCCGCTTCGTCGCTCCAATGATCGAATCAATCCTTCACAAGGATCCAAATTCCGCGCACGCAACAATCTTGGGCCGGGAACTGAATGAGATCTACGTCTCCTATATCGCGCAAAACGTCGGACGCTAACGCCAATGCCGCTGGCGAATTGCCGTCTTGCGGCAAAATCGCGTATCGCAACCTGGCTTCAGCGAAGCATTTAGTCGATGTACCGTAAAAACTGTATTCAAGCCCGAAAGCAGTCAGTTTCGTCGTTTTCAGGCCATTTTTGCTTATTTTTCACTTGACATTCGAAACGTCCTCCGAGTATCAGTCACTACCAACCGTTGGCAATTCTCTCCGCGATTGCCGTGCACGGCTTCGAACGACGAGTGCACTAATACTCTCAGAACTCTTAGTTCGTTCGAAGGCGACCAAGCATTTCGCGTCCCAGGAAGGTCTTATGAAACTCTCCCTCTTGAAGTTGCGCCTAATCGCATCGTCGGTAGCGGTCTTCTGTACGGCTAGCATTGGTGGGCATTCGTCTTGGGCGCAAGGGGGCGGCTCATTCGTCTATATCTCGAATAACAGCCAAGATACGGTAATAGTGATCGATACCTCGACGAACACTGTGGTAACAACGATCGCGCTGCCGCCACCTGCGTCTTGCACAGCAAGTTGTCTTGCGCGATCACCCGAGGGTCTAGCCGTCACGCCGGGCGGGAAGTTCGTTTATGTGGCAAACCATGGTAATGGAACAGTCAGTGTGATCGCCACCGCGACCAACACGGTTGTCGCCACGATCAGTCTGACCTTCGTTTGCGAATGCTCATCGCAACCAGCGGGGGTCGCGATAACACCCGACGGGTCGCGGGTCTATGTGACCGACGTCGGTCAGAATGTGATTGAGGTGATCAGCACGGCAACCAACACCGTGATATTCCCTTCGACCACTGAGGGGGACGTTTCCAGCCTCAATGGGCCAATCGCCATAACTCCCGACGGGTCTGCGGCTTTTTATACGTTCGGCACGGGGTCTGTGGGTCGCTTCGACACTAGCACAAACAACCATACAGCCACCCTGACGGTAGGGAGCACCCCAGCGGGTATTGCAGTAACTCCGAACGGTGCCTTCATATACGTCGCGAATACCGGAAATAGTACTGTGTCGGTGATCCCAAACACCCCAAACGCAGTCCTGCCGGCCATGCCCTTCAACCCTATTACGACTATTTCGTTACCGGAGGGCTCGGCTCCATCTTCAATAGCCATCACGCCGGACGGCAAACTGGCGTATGTGGTAAACGAAAACGGAACATTCTCGGTAATTAGCACGGCATTGAATACAGTAACAACCACGGGTTCTCTGCCTGCCACTCCTCTCGATCAGATCGCAATCACCTCGGACGGGTCTCAGGCCTATGTTGCGGATTCGGAGATCGGCGAAGTCGATGTCATCATTACAGCGAGCAACATGCTACTAGCAACACCCATTTCGACAGGGCCTAACAGCAGCCCCTTCGGCGTGGCCGCTTCCGGATCGCAGACCAAGACATTGGGGCCGCCAGGTACCACCACCATCTTCACCTTTAACACCGACACCTACAAAATCACCGGTGTGACCGACACCGGCGGCGAGCAAGTAACAGTTGAGGCATTCCTCGTACCCGCGAGCCAGTTTCCAACATTGACCGGATTCCCGAACGAGAAATGTATCCCGTACGGTGATTACAGTTCCGGGGGCGTGGATACCTGCGTCGAGTTCCAGGTGCATTGTCAGATTTCAGCCACTGATACAACACCATGCAACTTCATTTATTTGGTGGCCACGGGCTTCGATCTGCCGGCCGACCTTTCAGGTGGGATCGGTGGTGTTGATTTCTTGGTCGCCCACGGCGTGGACTGCCGGCTGACCTCTACCAGCGTGGTGCAAAGCATCTTCCTTGCCTATGAGGCAACCATCAAGGACCCCACCATAAGGGGTGGAAGCCGGGGGCCATCCTGCTTTGTGGGCACCTATACGCCTGGTGCCGCGCCGATAACCACAGGCACCTCAACCCGACTCGTGGGGTGGGGATCGCCCGTGGTTAACAGTGACTTGAACCAGGTCAAGGCGGGATCAACGCGGCCGCTGTCGTTTCAGTTTTTCGACACCCTTGGCAATCCAGTCACAAACCTCTCTTTGTGCAACTCATTTGCCACGATGAACGGGGTCAATGTTTGCAATGACGTCCCGGCGGTACCCACGCCCTGGGTAAACATAGCGTCTTACGCTGTCGCTTGTCCGAACGGCCCCGCTGTTAACGCGACTACGGACAGCACAGCGGATTTCGCGGGTAATTCGGGCCTCCAGAACTTGGGGGCGGGAAATTACCAGCTTAACTGGAAAACACAGAAGAGTTGGAAGGGGTCGTGTGCCAATGTCGTGGTTACTTTTGATTCCACCTTGACAGTGGTTCCGGCGGTCCAAGGCTTCCAATTTAATTAATAGTCGCAAAAGGACGAAGGGTGCAGACTACAAGCCTGCACCCTATTTTTTGGCGCGTTCCAGTTTCGATGAGAGATTCGGTCATGGTTGGAACGATTCCCGCCAGGCCACCCTTTCTGCTACTTCCAACGGAATTTCACTATATGGTCCGCGGAGCAAACCAATCAGTTCTGCGCGGTTTTAACCCAGCGGCTCGATTCGTCGTAGATCCCTTTCAGATCCGAGCGCTGGAGGATTTTCTCCGCACCAGTTTCCTTGCGCATCGCGTCGAGCAACTGGAGTGAGTTCTGGTAGTGCTGCTGAGCCTCCGCGAGGTTTCCGGACGTACGTAGGGCGGTCGCCAAAAGATAGTGAGCTTTGGCCCCCAACGGCCGCAAACCAAGTTTTTCGGTTTGCAGTATCGCGCGGTCCAGTTCCTGGCGCGCGTGCGGACCATCCTGGTTGCGCATCATCGCATCGCCCATGTAGATCGAACACTCTACGGCCATGAACACAAATCCTTGGTCTTCGGACTGTTTTGCGACTGACCGCAGGCTAGTGATTGCAGCTCCGTGTTTTCCCGCATCGATGTCCGTCTTGGCCAAACCGGTTTTGGCGATCAACAGTTTGTCGGGTTCCTTGCTCTGCGCCGCGGCCTGCGCCGCTCGTTCATAATACGAACGAGCCGATTTCAAATCACCGCGATAGTAGGCTGTGTCGCCCTGAAACGCCAATGTTTGCGCGACGAGTCCATCGTTCTTCAGTTCGCGAGACAGATTCAGGGCCTCCTCCAAATAGGCTTGTGACTCGTCGCCCCGACCGGCAAGCGTGAGTGCCTCTCCGTATCCTCCCAGGATCTCGGCCGCCCAGAAGGTGCGTTCCTTCAGGTCGCGAAAGGCCTTAAGTGCGTCTTGCTTGGAATTGATTGCCGCGCCGAAGCGGCCCTGATAATCGAACAGTGTTCCCATGCTGTAGGACTCAATGGCCGCACCACGCGCGTCGCCGGTGCTGCGCCTCAGCTCCAAAGCCCGCATGTACTGTGAAACTGCATGGTCGTATTGACCCATCCGCGCGGATGTCTCGGCCACATTGTGGACAGTCTCAGCAATTTCCTGCGGCACTTTTGACTTTTCTCGCAGCTGTAAGGCCTGCTGGAAGTAGGTGAGGGCATCTTGGTACTCGCCCTTTGAAAAATATACGCTGCCGATGTTGTTCAGGCAGACTGCCTGCATACCTTCGTCGCCGATATCCCGCTCAATCTGCAGTGATCCTTTATAAAAAGTTAGCGAACGGTCGTGGTCGCCACCGTCGTCGTAGAAGTTGCCCAGATCAAGCAAATTGTCGCCTTGTCCGCGTTTATCACCGATATCGCGGGTAACCTGTAAAGCCTCCTCGAAGTGGGCCGAGGCAGCTTTGTTTTTTCCCAACGAAGCTTCGATTCGCGCCATTTTGTTAAGACTTTTCGCGATACCGCGCTTGTCACCAATGCGGCGCCGGATCTCTAACGCTTGCTCGTAATTGCGCAGAGCTTCCTCGTTCTTGCTTAGCAGTTCGTATGCGTAACCGATGTCGTGCAGGCTTGTGGCTTTTTCCTCATCGTTGCCGATTTGAATCGAGAGACTGAGAGCGCGATTGAGCGGCTCCAGACTTCCTTGCGCGTTGCCCGCTTTAAGGGCGATACGTCCAATCGCCAGCGTAGCCAGTAGATCTTTGGGGTTCGCCGCCAGGATTTTTTGTCCGTATTCGGTTGCTCTGGCAAAGTCGCCGCTGTCTTCATACAAGCCGGCCAGTGCTAACTGCACATCAGCATTGTCAGGCGACGCCTTGGCCAGGGTTTCATACGCCTTAATCGCCTCGGGATAGTTCTTCGTTACCTGGGCGCGCGCCGCGATAATCAAATACTTTTCTGCCTGGGGGAGGTTCTCACTCAGAGCCACGGCCCTCTGCGCCGCTCGCTCGGCTTGACTGTCGTAGCCCAAATTGCCGTAGGTCTGGGCTAGCTTGGAAAAAGCCAAAGCAAACGTCGCATCCTCTTTCGTCGCGGCCTCGAGAAGTTTTTGCGCCTCCAGGTTCTTGCCATCGCGAATCAACTGCAGGCTCCGGTTGTAATCCCGCAGCGCGGGCAACGATCGCGAGGTCGGCTGGAAGGAACTGGCCCGCAACTCTGCCATTACGTCGCTCGACATTCCAAGGTTTTGCCGTATAGAATCGGCCAACCGATCCACACCGCCAGGCACGTCTTTCTCGCTGGGCACGTCAATTGTTATAGGTATGTGGCCGTCGTGTTTCAGGTCGCGAAGTGTTGCGTCAATGCGGATCAGCTCGCCGAACTTGGCGTATTGGCCCGAGACTACAGTGTCGGCATTGCTGAACTCGGCGATACGCCCCACCATCGTGGAATCTATGTCACTGCCGGGCGAAATCTGTAAATCTGAGAGCACTTGATGCAAGCGGTCCGGCGAAATTGTGCGTAGGTGCGCCGACTGCCCTACGTCGGTGTTCAACATGTCCGCTAAATACGGCCCGAGCCAATCGAGTTTGCTGTCCCCGGAACCATTGCGAAACGGCAAAATCGCTAGCGACACCTCGGGGCCAGCTGCTGCCTTGCTCGCTGGCTTGGAAGTGAGCTTGCCCCTTAGGGCCCACCCGCCGATGGCCACGGCTGCAGCCAATGTTCCCACTGAAATCCACTTCCATGGTAAAGCGCGATTCGGAAGCGGTGCTGCAGCCACTACGGAAGCCGCGATGGGACGTTTCCCCTGCCATGCGTCCAGATCCGCTAGGATTTCTTGCGCACTCTGGTAGCGCAAATCGAGATCGCGCTCCAGGCACTTGCTCACGATGTCGCTTAGCCCCTTGGGAACCGACGCGTCGATTTCGGCCGCAGGAAGAGCGCGCTCCTGGTTCCGCTTCAACAAGCTGGCCATCGCAGTGTCGGCCTTGTACGGAATCTTGCCGGTCAGCAGCTCGTAAAAAATCAGCCCAACGCTGAATAAATCGGAACGTGCATCGAGATGTTTGCCTATCGCCTGCTCCGGTGACATGTACTCGATGGTGCCCAGCAGCGCGCCGGTCTGCGTCATGCCGTCGGATTCCAGCGAACGAGCCAAACCAAAATCCATCACCAGGATGCGGCCGCCCTTTTCCCGCATGATATTCTGTGGTTTCAAATCACGGTGGATAACGCCTGCACCATGGGCTGCCTCCAGGGCCAGACAAACCTGGCGGATGATCTCGACGGCCTGTTCGGGAGGCAGCTTGCTGTTATCGAGCAAGAGCTTGCGCAGATCGCAGCCTTCGACAAATTCCATGGTGATGAATTTCACGCCATCGACTTCGGAAAGATCGTAAATGCGGATGGCATTGCGGTGAGTCACTTGACGCGCGGTAAGCAATTCCTGCTTGAAGCGCGCCAAAACCACCGAATGATTGGCCATCTCGGTGCGAATAAGTTTTAGGGCTACAAGGTGATCCACTTCGCGGTCCAGCGCTTTGTAAACCGTGCCCATGCCGCCTTCGCCCAGCACGTTCCAGATCTCGTAACGGCTGCCAAGAACATCGCCTGGCTGAAGGTGATCTCGATTCGGAGCAGCACTTGATTGCCGTGCTCTCCCAGGTGTTGCTGCCGGGGAAGCGTCTACAAACGTTACGTCACCCCCGGAACTTTCGGAGACGGGTTGCGAAGTGGAGGGGTTCTTGCCGGCACTTTCCTTTTCGCGTGGAATATCCCCGCCAGAACTGTCACCCTTAGCTGGAGTCCGCAGACCGGAGGGCCCGCCAACATTGGCATTCTCAGGGCTGGTCTTGTTTGGCTTGGCGTCGTCCATATAATTACTGTACGCTAAACTAACACAGCAACAACTTTAGCTAATCGCCTGAAGGGAAATTGCTATTCTGTTTCCGCAAGTATATACCGCACAGAACGCCCGCCACACATCCGTTTCGAACCTCTCACCTCCCCGCTAGCCTCAAAAGCCAACGCTTTCTCGCGCTGATTGAACCGCAAGAATCCGTTGCTAGCATCCAATTGCCCGGCACGTTCGCGAGGAACTCACGACCTCAACTTGACCCAACCTGCCTCTACCTCTAAACTGGTAATTCCACAGTGATTCATTTTTTCGATGCGATGAATTTTTCCTACGGCCCGGCGGCCATCCGCTGGGCTGCGCTGTTTTAGGGCGCAAGGTTTTTAGCTCAGGGTTTGCAAAACGACTTGTTTTCTAAGGACTTGTAAAACAAGTCCTTAAACCCTGAAACCGTTTTTTAGCTCAGGGTTTGTAAGTACAACTTGTTTTCCTAAGGGTTTGTAAAACACCCTTAAACCCTGAAACCCGATTGCGAGGCTGGAATGATTGAGGGTCCCATTCAGGAAGGTCTTACTTTCGACGACGTTTTGCTGGTGCCGGGGAAAAGCTCGGTGCTTCCCGTCGAAGTGGAAACGCAGACAAATTTCACGCGCAAGCTGAAAATCAACGTGCCACTGGTTTCGGCAGCCATGGACACGGTAACGGAGTCGCGTCTGGCCATCGCCATGGCGCGGCAGGGGGGCATCGGGTTGATTCATCGCAACATGCCAATTGACCGGCAAGCCGAGGAAGTGGACCGCGTGAAGCGCTCCGAGTCCGGCATGATTGTGGACCCGGTGACGATTTCGCCGGACATTACTTTGCGCCAGGCCCTGGAAATCATGACCAAGTACCGGATTTCTGGGCTTCCTGTGACGCGCGGAACTCGCCTCACCGGAATTCTCACTAACCGCGATTTGCGTTTTGAAAAAGATCATACTCAACTGGTTAGCGCGGTCATGACCAAAGCGAATCTGGTCACTGTTCCAGTAGGCACGACGCTCGAAGGGGCGGAAAAAATCCTGCAGAAGCATCGCATCGAAAAACTCCTGGTCGTGGATCAGGATTTCAATCTGAAAGGCTTGATCACGGTAAAAGACATTCAGAAAAAATTGGAATATCCGCGCGCTTCGAAAGACAGTCAAGGCCGTTTGATTACCGGAGCTGCGGTCGGCGCAACCGGAGATTTTCTGGAACGCGCCATCGAAATGTCGAAAGCCAAAGCGGATGTACTGGCCATCGACACCGCTCATGGCCACACCACAAAAGTAATGGACGCGATCAAAACCATTCGCCAGCGCTTGCCGGAAATGCAAATCGTCGCCGGCAACGTCGCCACCTACGAAGCGGCGAAAGACTTGATCGCGCTGGGAATCGACGGCTTGAAAGTCGGCATCGGACCGGGGTCGATTTGCACCACGCGTGTGGTTACCGGCGCTGGAGTACCGCAGCTCACTGCGATTATCGAAGCTTCTCGCGCGACGCGCGACACGGAAGTGCCCATCATCGCCGATGGCGGCATCAAATATTCCGGCGACATCACCAAAGCTCTCGCTGCAGGAGCGTCCTGCGTAATGATCGGCAGTCTTTTTGCCGGCACTGAAGAATCTCCCGGTGAAACAATTTTGTTTCAGGGACGCACTTTCAAATCGTATCGCGGCATGGGTTCGATTGGGGCCATGGCTGCGGGTTCCGACCGCTACAGCGTGGTGCAGGAAATGGGCGACAGCGGCAAATCCGTTCCGGAAGGCGTTGAAGGCCGCGTCGCCTACAAAGGTCCGCTCGGCGCGTTGACCGATCAACTGGTCGGCGGATTGAAGAGCGGCATGGGCTACGTCGGCGCGCGCACGCTGCAAGAATTAAGCGAGAAGGGCCGCTTTGTACGCATCACCGCAGCCGGCCTGCGCGAATCGCATGTGCACGACGTCGTGATCACGCGCGAAGCGCCGAACTATAGAATGGAATAGAGCGCGTGCGAGTGCGAAGTTTTCACGAGCCGTTTCACGAAGATGCGAGGCAAGAGCGGGCACGGCCCCGAGAGGTCCGGGGTAAACATGCCGTGGCCCTACGGAAAATTCGCGCGGTGGCCCAGGGAGAATAGAAAATTGCCTGAACAACCGTGGCGCAACCCGCGTCCCGCGCCGAACCTACACGAAATCCGTCAGCGGGTGCCGGCCAAGAATTTCCTTCCGCAGTTTTTGCGTTCCTGGTGGCCGGCATTATTGTGGGCGGGAATTATTTTTTCTCTTTCCACCGATTCGTTCTCGTCCGAGCATACTGCCACCATTTTTTTCCCGTTTTTCCACTGGATGATGCCGGCGCTCACTCTTGATCAGTTCGAGCCGATTCATTTTTTCATCCGCAAGTCGGCGCATTTTACGGAATATTTCGTTTTCTGCGTACTGCTGTTTCGCGGAGTTCGGGCCGAGCGCATCGGCTGGCGCTGGACCTGGGCGCTCGCTGCACTGTCGATCGCAGCAGGTTATTCCGCTCTCGATGAAGTTCATCAAGCCTTTGTAGCATCGCGCACCGCTTCGCCGTGGGATTCCCTGCTCGATTCGACCGGCGCGTTCATCGCCACTGTGGCGCTGTTTCTGTGGTTCCGATTTCGTCGCACTGCCCCGTCCGCTGCCGCTCCCGCAGACTAACTTAAGTTTTCCCGCGTTTCGAATTCCTTGCAAGAACTCGGATGGCCGCCGGGGAGCGCAGCCATCCGTCTCGGAGTCGTACTTCTTGCAGCAGTCAAAGTCAGCCGTTGCTGACGCGCTTCAGAGTATGTCCGAGAGCTTGGTGTCAACCGTGATGCGCGTCGCCTTCACTTCCCCGACGATGTGCACCAACAGGTTTCCGGAGGTATCATACTGATCGATCGAAAATGTTCCTGTATAGCTTGTCCCATGCACATCCAGCGTCACATTTTCGCGAATGTTCGCCGGGCCGATCATGTTGCCGTTCAAGTCGGAACTGAGAGCGAAATGATTCAGTTTGTAGGTGGAAGGTCCGGTCTTCTCCCAGACGCCCAGGCAGAAATTACTGGTTGCCGGGGGCCGCGAAGAGTTCAGGATTTCGGTTCCATCCGAATGCCACTGAGAGAAGCCCTGGTCGATGATCGTGCCATCCGGGATGAAGCCGGTACCTTTCGAGATAAATTTGACGTGCCAGAAACCGACAATCGGCGCGCCGACCGGTGCTACCTGTGGAATTGCGGTCGCTTGCGCGCTGGCGGTAGCCGTTGTTGCCTTCACCGGCGCCGAATGCATGAGCAGCGCAGTGGCGGTATTGGAGGTCAGCGGTCCATCCGACGCTCCGCACTGCGCACCTGCGCTGACAGCCAGCAGACTGGCCAACACCAGCGTTCCAAACATTGTTGCAATTGCTCTAACTATCCCTTTCATAGGATCTCCCCTTCGGCTGGCACCGAGTCTCAGGATTCGCTTGCAAAACCCGATCTGGATTGCCGCCGTGGGAAAGTAGTCAAAGCTCGTGGTTTCAGGCAATGGAGGACCTCCCAAGCTGTGGTAAAGGTTTGGTGAAGGCGCAAGACACTGAAAACACTGCTGTTGCTTTGAACGAGCCAGGTTGGATGCTATACTGCCCGGAAATTAGGTCTCTCAGGTCCCATCCGCCGTGTGCCCAGCACTTCTAAAATTCGCCGACTTTGAGTTTGACTGCTCCCGCTATGAGCTGCGCCGCGCCGGTCATCCCGTTAAGCTGGAGAAGATTCCCATGGGCTGTTGCAGCTGTTGGCTGAATCCAATGGCCGCCTGGTGAGCCGCGAGAAAATTGAGCAGCGTCTCTGGGGAAAAGATGTCTTTGTCGACGCGGAGCACGGTATTAACACCGCAATAGGAAAGATTCGCCAAGCGCTCGGCGACGACCCGGACGCACCGCGTTTCGTGCAGACGGTTCAACGCAAAGGCTATCGGTTTATCGCGGACGTCAGCTCCTTTCCAACGGTCCTTGCGAACGGTTCGCCTGAGGGGGCCCGGGGGCCTGCAAGGGAATCGCAAAGAAATGCGGTGAGTCCAATCCCTCCGTCGGCTGCCATTCCAGGTCCAGGCGAGAAGAGAACTTCCCGGCGCAGAACAGTTCTAGCCGTTGCCGCGGCTGCCGCGCTGCTGGCGTGGCCTACGTACAAACTTGCGCTTTCGCGCACGGCACACTCCACTCCGGGCGCGCCGGTGATCCGCTCCATCGCCGTGTTGCCTCTTGCGAATCTCTCAGGCGACTCCGCCGATGAATACTTCGCGGATGGCATGACCGATGAACTGATCACCAATCTCGCCAAGGTTAGTTCCCTTCGCGTCATTTCGCGTACTTCGGTAATGCGTTATCGCGACCCTCACAAGTCCGCGCCCGAAATCGCTCGCGAACTCGGGGTGGACGCCTTGATTGAAGGTACGGTGCTTCGCACCGACGGCAAGGTGCGCATCACCGCGCAACTCATTAACGGCGCGACCGACCGCCACCTGTGGGCGGAGGAATACCGCCGCGAGGCCCGCGACGTGCTGACGCTGCAGAACGAGATCGCGCGCATTATCGCCGGCAGCGTCAATGCTCGCCTTACCGCGCAAGAACAGTCGGCGCTTTCTTTGCAGCGCCCCGTCGATCCGGACGTGGAAGATCTCTACTGGAAAGGTGTTTATTTCCTGAGTAAAACCACCATTCCCGATTTCAAGCACGCCGAAACTTATTTTGACCAGATGGTACAAGCCGAGCCCTCCAGCGCACGCGCTTGGACAGGCATCGCCATGGCAAATCACTATCGAGGAATGTTTGGCGACCCCAGCGCTCTTCCCCGTGCCAAGGCCGTCGCGCAGGACGATTCCCTCGCCGAAGCTCACGCAGAACTCGCCATGCTGTCCTTCGTCTACGACTGGAATATCCCGAAGGCCGAGGAAGAATTCCAGCGGGCTTTTGCCCTAGCGCCAAGAAACTACTCGCGCACCCATGTCTACTACGCTTTGATGCTCGCCCACATCGGGCGGGCGGACGAGGCACTCGCGGAAATCGAGCGCGCCCGGCACTTGGATCCACCCTCACCGTTTACCGCGGTACGGCAGGCAACGTCTACTATTGCGCCCGGCAATATGACGACTCGATTCGCGTTCTAAAATTCGCGCTGGAGCTGGACCCCGCACACGCGTGGGCTCATCACCGACTTGGAATGAGTTGGGAATTCCACGGTGACTACCAAAAGGCCCGCGAAGAGTTTCGACTGGCTTCTGAACCGGACGACGCCGCGGCTCTGCGTGGAATCCACCGTCTGAAGCAAGCATACGAATCGGGAGGCAAGAGCGGCTACTGGCACGAGTCTCTGGCCATCGCTCTCGAAGGCCCGAAAAGGGGCGCTAGTGGGCGTCGTGGCGGAAGCACGGAGATTGCCAGAATTTACATGCACCTCGGCGATCGCGAACGTGCCATCGCCGAGCTGGAAAAGGCTTACGCCGTCCGTGACCTGGACCTCAATTGGTGGATTCGCGTCCATCCGGAATTCGATTCCATTCGCTCCGATCCCCGCGTGGTAAAACTCCTTCAGGACCTCAATGGCCCTGCAACCTCCTAGTGTTCGCCGAGGCGAGGGTTCCTCCCGACTCGCGCGAAGCGTCTCAGCTGCCACACAGCTTCAGAACAGCGTGCCAAAAAACAAAAGCCCGCCCTGTTTTCACGGGATGGCCGGCTAAAATGATTGGACTAGAGCGACAGTATTAGCTGGCGGCTTCTACCGGTTCTTCCTTCTTGGTTTTTTCTTTCTTTCTTTCTTTCTTTCTTTTTTCTTGAATTCGTAACTGCGATCTGCCTGTCCCGGGTCTCTCAAAAAGCGAACTCTGTGGCAAGCAGCGAGAAGACTGGAAACCGAAGACCGAGGAAAGGTTCCGTCTAATGCCGTCCAATGCCTCGACGTTATCAAGCTTTTTTCTCGGCTGGGCTCTGTGTTATTTGCACTTGGCGACCAGCATGGTGATGTCGTCCTGCTGTTCGTGAGGGCTGAAGCTGCGAACGGTGTCCACGAGCGAGGCAAGCAGGTTGGACAGCGGCAAGTTGCGATGGCGGCGTAAGGCTTCGACCAACCGAGATTCACCGAATTCTTCGCCGTCCCGGTTAAACGACTCGGTTACACCGTCGGTGTAGAACGCGACGGTGTCACCTGGAGAAAGATTCCACTCACCCGCGCAGCAATCCCATCCTTTGAAGAGTCCCAAGACGGTGCAAGTGGGCTCGAGGCGCTCGAGTCGGTCGTTTTGGCGAAGGAGAAGGGCGGGAAGATGACCGCAGTTAGCGTAGCGGAGGCGGCGGGACTTATCGTTGTACTCCGCAAAGAAGAGGGTAGCAAACGCGCTGTCGGCGGTATTCTCGTAGAAAAGTCGATTTACCGAGAGCAGGAAGCGCTGGGGTTGTTCCAAAACAAACGGCACGTAGGGGCGGCTTGAGTAGCTGGCGCACTGGCTTCGGAGATGCGCCTGGAGATTGGCCATCAAGAGGGCTGCCGCGACTCCTTTCCCGCAAACATCGCCGACCACCAGCCCAAGCTGATCCCGGCCGAGCTCGAGAAAATCGTAGTAATCGCCACCTACGTGGCGGGCCTGGATGCAAACGGCTGCGTATTCCAGGGTCGAAAGAGCGGGGTGCGTCTGTGGGAAGAGCCTTGACTGGACGTGCCTTGCGAGTTCCAGCTCCTGGCTTAAGCGATGTTCGGATTCAGACCTTTCGGCATGGTCGCGGCGCTGTGCCTCGAGCTCGCGGTTGATGGCGTCATAACCCAAAAGCGTAAAGGAGTTTCCATCCAGGTCTTCGAAGCTAGTGGAGACTGCACCCCAGGACTGCACCTGCGGAGGATGGTGAAAACGAACACCGCGGGTGCTCCATTCCTCGAACTTGGCGAAGACGTTTTCGGTCAAGAAGATGATTTGAGTAGGGCGGCCGATAAGCTGGCATTCATCGGAGCCGGCTTTCGGAGCAATGAGCGAGAGCACAGCAGTGCCATCGGGGGGAGTGACGGCGAGCGAATTTTCGACGGATGGGAGCGGGACATCAAGGGCCAGGCGGAATCCCAGTTGATCCACGTAGAATCGCCGGCTTCGCTCTTGGTCGCGAACGAAAACGGCAATGGTTCCGAGGCGGAGGTAGGGGTCGTGGCGATCCGGGCGAAAACTGCACCGGTGCGCAAGCAAGGGTGAAGGGTGAGCAGCCATCAGGAGCAGTATAGCGCAGGGGACGTCCGAAAGAGGTCGAGACGCCTATTCGTAGCGGAGGCAGGTGATGGGGTCGAGGTTGGCGGCGAGATTGGCGGGATAATAGCCGAAGAAGAGACCGACGCCTACGGACATGGCGAAGCCTATCGAAACCCACCAGTAGGAGAGGGTGGCCGGAATCGACGGGGCCACGGCGCGGACCGCGGCGGAAACGCCAGCGCCAATCAGAATGCCGATAGTGCCGCCGATCAGAGTCAGAACCACCGCTTCAAACAGGAACTGCGCCCGCACATCGGCCTTGCGGGCGCCGATGGCCTTGCGTACGCCAATTTCCTGAGTGCGCTCGGTGACCGAGATGAGCATGATGTTCATAACGCCGACGCCGCCGACCAGCAGCCCAATGGAACTGATGACCGAAGTGAGGATGACCAAGGCGCCGGTGAGCTGGTTCCAGAGATTGCTGAGAAAATCGGGCGAGCTCAGCTCAAAATCATTTTCCTTGTCGGCCGGGATCTTGCGAATGCGGCGCATGGCCTGGATGACTTCGGCTTGCGCAGCCTCCACGTTCACGTCCTTGGGAACGGTGAAAAGCATGATCAGCTCTTTCGCTTCGGGATACTGCTTTTTGAAATTGCTGAGCGGGATGATGGCAAAAATATCCACGCCGGGGCCGAGGAACAGTCCTTGATCGTGGGAAAAGACGCCGATGACTTCGTAGATCGCGCCGTTGAGCCGCACGGTCTGGCCGAGCGGGTCGCGGTCGGGGAAGAGGGACTCGGCAATGGCGGCGCCAAGCACGACCACGGGGCGCGCGTGTTCCTGGTCAAAAGCGCTGATGAAGCGCCCCTGTTCGATGTTGAAAAGCGGAAGCGCCGTAGTGTATTCGGGTTCGGCGCCGCGCACGATGACCTTTTCGACGGTATGGTCACCGCTGACGATGCGGTTGGAATCGCCGAAGAAGAAGCCGCGGGTGCCGACGGTATTCACGTTTTCCACGTGGGGAGCCGCGGCGCGAAGAATTTCAGCATAGTCATATCCGATGTAGCGGCGGACGCGAATTTTGTCGGGCATGCGCGCAGGGTCGGTACCGGGCGGGAATCGGGTCAGGAAATAGGTGCGAGAACCGAGCGATTCCACGCGGTCCTGCACAAATTTGTTCAGCCCCTGAATGATGGCAGCCATGGAAATGACCGAGGAAACGCCGATGACGATGCCAAGCACGGTCAGGGCCGAGCGCACCTTGGAGGAGAGCAGGGTCTGCATGGCCGCGGCGAAATTTTCGCGAGCCTGGGCCAGGGTCATGAATGTCATTGGTCTGACCTCATTTGAAAAGCAGCTTCCTCGCTTCGCTCGGAATGACAATTAAAAAACTTTTTCGGTGGACTCACTAGTCCGACCTCAGGGCGACTACCGGATCGAGGCGCGAAGCGCGCACCGCCGGGTAGATGCCGAAAAACAAGCCGACCACCGAACTCATCACCAGGCCCATGACGGCGACCCAGGTGCGGACCGACGCGGGGAACGGCGAAAAGGTGCGAAGCAGCAGGGCGACGAGAAATCCCAAGCCGATGCCGAGGATTCCGCCGACTAGGCACTGGATCAGGCTTTCGGACATGAATTGATTGAGGATGTCGCGCTGGGTGGCGCCAACCGCGCGGCGCACGCCGATTTCTCTCTTACGCAACGTGACGCTGACCAGCATGACGTTCATGATGACAATTCCGCCGATGACCACGGAGATGGCGCTGACCAGAATGAAAACGCCGAAAAAAGCTCCGCTGATGCTGCGCCACAAAGCCATGTAGCTTTCTTTGGTGCCGATAAAAAAATCATTTTCCATCTGGCCGCTGAGATGGCGGCGCGCGCGCAAAACCAATTGCGCCTGGTCTTGCGCCGCTTCAAAGATGCCTTCACGCGCTTTCACGTTAATGGTCAGACTGGAGTGGATGCCTTGAATGCGGAGGAACACGGAGAGCGGCACGGTGACGAAGTTATCCTGGTCCTGACCAAGAACGCTGCCAATTTTCTCCATGATGCCGATAACGACGAACTCGTCGTTGCCGATGCGGATGCTTCGGCCGATGGGGTCGACGCCGACAAAGAGTTTCTGCACCAGGGAATCACCGATCAGGCAAACGTTGCTGCGGTGCTCGGATTCGGCAGCGCTGAAATAACGGCCGAACTCCACGGCGCGAGTGTCGATATCCGCCATGCTGGGGGTCTGGCCGTAAAAACTGACGTCCTGTGCTTCCTTGTCGCCATAACGGGCGCGCACGGTAGCGCTGGCGGTGGCGCCCACTTCCTGGCAAGCGGGGCATCCTTCGGCCACGGCGCGCATGTCATCCAGCTCGATTTTTTTGTACTTGAGCGCTTTGATGATGATGTTGAAATCGGTGACTGCAAAAGGAGTGCGGGCAACCTGGAACACGTTGGTGCCGAGATTGGCAATCTTGCTTTCCACGTAGAGATTCGCGCCTTGCACGATGGTCATTACGGTGATGAGCGTGGCCACACCCATGGTCAGGCCAATCATGGTGAGCGAAGAACGCAGTTTATGAGCGCGCATAGCGCTCAGGCTCTGCGCGAGATTGTCTTGCAGGGCGAGCACTGGGCTGAGACCTTTGCTACTACTTTACCGAATCCGGCGAGAGAAAGGAGCGTGAGTCTCGCAGGAAGCGGTCTAAATAGATTACGAGGAATGGGAGGCGGAAGTTACGGCGGCGGCCACAGACCGCTGGACAGCCACGAGTAGCGCCGGCAAGATTCAACCTCGATGCCGCTGCGACCGCGCACAGCCTGAAGGCTGCTACCGGAGAGAAATGCGCCGGTCTGAAGACCGGTCATCACTACAACAACACATCGCCCGCAGTGCTTTTGCAGGCGGGCGACCAGAGTTACTAAGCAGTTTGCGAGCTGGAGCTAACTGGCGGCTTCTACTGGTTCTTCCTTTTTGGTCTTTTCTTTGGCTTTCTTTTCTTTGGCTTTAAATTCGTAGCCTACGAGTTCGAGGATGGCGACTTTGGCGCCGTCACCGACGCGGTTGCCCGCGGAGATGATGCGGGTGTAGCCGCCGGCGCGGTCGGCGAATTTGGGCGCAATTTCGCTGAAGAGTTTTTTGGTGACAGCGGGGGTCATGATGTAGGCGGCGGCCTGACGGCGCGATTGCAGCGTGTCGCGCTTGCCGAAGGTGATCATTTTTTCGGCTACGGGACGCGCGGCTTTGGCGCGGGTTAGAGTGGTGGTGATGCGGCCGTGTTCAAACAAGTTGGTGACTAGGTTGCGCAAGGTCGCGCGGCGGTGCCACGGATTGCGGCCAAGTTTTGAGCCTGATTTCAGGTGTCGCATGTTTGATTCTTCTCCATGACAGGTTGCCAAAAAAGCTTTTGAGCTGTCATCCCGAGTGCAACGAGGGATCTGCTTTCTGCGTACATCCAAACGGAGAAAGCAGATTCCTCTTTAGCTCAGGGTTTGCAAGTACAACTTGTTTTCCTAAGGGTTTGTAAAACAAACCCTTAAACCCTGAAAGCCGGTCGCTTGCGCCTGCCTGCGCAGGCAGGCTCTTCGGAATGACAACAAAACTGTGGAGCAGGGCTAAAGCCCTGCACTACATAAACAACCGGAAAAGTGCGCAGCAACGCCTGCCTGCGGCAGGCAGGCTGCGCCCTTGCAAAAGATTACAGGCCCAGGTTCTCTTCGGTGGTGGGCGCAGCGGTCTGGCTTGGCAATGGCGGCCAGATGATGCGTCCGTGTTCATCGAACTTCATGCCCAGCGCGAGGCCCATCTTCACCAGTATATCCTTGATCTCGTTGAGCGATTTGCGGCCGAAGTTCTTGGTCTTAAGCATTTCGTTTTCGCTCTTCTGCACCAGTTCGCGAATGGTTTGAATGTTCGCGTTCTTCAGGCAGTTGTAGGAGCGCACGGAAAGCTCGAGCTCTTCGACGGAGCGGTCAAGATGTTCGAGGCGCGGATCGTTGGTCATCTCCACCGGAGCTTCGATGACGTCAGTCGGTTCCTCGAAGTTGATGAAGATGCTCATGTGGTCCTTGACGAGCTTGGCGGCAAGGCCAATCGCGTCATTCGGCGTGATAGCGCCGTTGGTCCACACTTCGAGCATCAGCTTTTCGTAGTCGGTCATCTGGCCGAGACGAGCTGACTCGACGGAGTAGTTCACTTTGCGAACCGGCGAGTGAACGCTGTCCACCGGAATGTAGCCGATGGGCAGATCTTCATCGTAGTTGCGGTCGGCGGCAACGTAGCCGCGGCCGTTCTTGACGCGCATTTCGATTTGCAGTTTGCCGCCTTCGCTGACGGTGGCGATGTACACGCTTTTATCGAGCACGGCGAAATCGGCGTCTTCTTCGATTTGCGCGGAGGTAACAGGACCGGGCTGCTCGACGTTGACGTAAATGGTTTTGGGCAGATCGGTGTTCAGCTTGATCGGCACCTGCTTCAAGTTGAGGATGATGTCGGTGGCGTCCTCGACCACGCCGGCGATTGAAGAAAATTCGTGCAACACGCCTTCAATCTTGACGGCAGTGATGGCCGCTCCTTCGATGGAGCTGAGCAGCGCACGGCGCAAGGTATTGCCTACCGTGGTGCCCCAGCCGCGTTCGAACGGCTGCGCGGAAAAACGCGCGTACTTCTCGGTCAATGATTCCAGTTCTGGCGCAAGCCGCTTAGGCTTCTGAAAACCCTTCCACATATTGTTCCTTCCTTCCGGAAGCCGGTTGTGACGGCTTCCCATGCTGCAAAATTCCGAACTGTTTTTGTTTTACTTCGAATAAAGCTCGACGATCAGTTGTTCATTGATGGGCGGCGTCTGCACGTCTTCACGTCTGGGCAGAGCCACGACTTTGGCCTTGAACTGTTCGCGGTCCTGTTCGAGCCAGGGCACGCTGTTCTGGCTTTGCGCCACGTTGCGGGCTTCCAATACCATCGCGTTCTGGTGCATCTTCTCTTTGATGGCAATTTCTTCGCCGACGTTAATCTGGTAAGAAGGAATGTTCACCTTCTTGCCGGAAATGCGCACGTGGCCATGTAGAACGAGCTGGCGGGCCTGCGAACGAGACGATGCCAGGCCGGCGCGCCACACCACGTTATCGAGGCGACGTTCCAGCATGATGATCAGATTTTCGCCGGTGGGGCCCTTGACCCGCTCGGCTTTTTCAAAATAGTTGCGGAACTGACGTTCCAGCAACCCGTAAGTGCGCTTTACCTTTTGCTTTTCGCGCAACTGCAGGCCGTAGCCGGCAATTTTTGCGCGACGCGACTGCCCGTGCTGACCCGGAACAAAGTTGCGCTTTTCAATGGCGCACTTCTCGGTAAAGCACCGCAGACCTTTCAGGAACAACTTTTGCGCCTCACGGCGGCAAAGGCGACAAACTGCTTCACGATGTCTTGCCAACTTCTGTTCTCCCTTCCCAATTCCTTCTTAGCTTTTTGTTAGCGCGAGTAATCTAGCTCTCGCAAATTTTTCTTACACCGCACTCGGCCCGGATGGCGGCCTGAAGGCCGCCGCTACAACACCACCGAATCAGACGCGGCGACGCTTCGGCGGACGGCAGCCGTTGTGCGGAATCGGTGTGACGTCGCGAATGACGACGATGTGCAATCCAGCGGCGGCCAGAGCGCGGACGGCGGATTCGCGGCCGGAGCCGGGACCCTGCACGCGAACTTCGCAACTCTTCATTCCGTACTGATCGCGCGCGTTGCCGGCTGCGTTCAGTGAAGCTTGCTGCGCGGCATACGGCGTACCTTTGCGCGAACCCTTGAATCCGATCGCGCCCGCCGAAGACCAGCACAAGGTGCGGCCGTCGGTGTCAGTGATGGTGATCTGTGTGTTGTTAAACGAAGCCGCGACGTGAATGACTCCGTGCGGCACCACACGCTTTTCGCGTTTCTTCTTAAATTCTTTTTTGCGCTTTGCTGGCGCTGCTCCCGGTTTCCCGGCTGCTCCTGGTTTTCCAGGTTGCACATCAGGCGCTGTGTTTTGCTGCTCTTTTGCCACGTTGCACTCCGTTTCGTTCGATACCGAATCCGAAAACTTTGCTGAACTGGGGCGCAGCATACTGCGCCCCTACACAATCATCTGAAAACTTAGCCCTTCTTGCCCTTGACCTGCTTCTTGGCCGCGACCGCTCCGCGCCGCGGACCCTTGCGAGTGCGAGCGTTGGTGTGCGTGCGCTGGCCGCGAACCGGCAAGTTGCGGCGATGACGAACGCCGCGATAGGCCTGAATTTCGATCAGCCGGCGAATATTCATCTGGATCTCCTTGCGGAGATCGCCTTCGACGCGGCCTTCCTGCTCGATGGCCTGGCGAAGTTTGTTGACTTCGTCTTCGGTGAGGTCGCGGATCTTTTTCGTGAAATCCACGCCGACCTTTTCCGCAAGCTTCTTTGCGCGCACTTGTCCGATTCCATAGATCGCCGTCAGACCGACCCAAAGGCGCTTGTTCACCGGAAGATCAACACCTGCGATACGTGCCATGACTTCTCCTGTTCAACAAAAACTCTTAAAACCAAAAAATCAAAAACTTAGCCTTGCCGCTGCTTGTGTTTCGGGTTGACGCAAATTACCCGGACCACGCCGCGGCGATGGATTACCTTGCATTTGTCGCAAATCTTTTTTACTGATGCTCGTACTTTCATATTGCCTGACTCCTCGCTTGCCCATGGCCACCTGAAGGTGGCCGCTACAAAACCTTTTATTTGTAGCGGTAGACGATTCTGCCGCGCGTTAAATCGTACGGCGAAAGTTCCACTGCTACTTTGTCGCCAGCCAGAATGCGGATGAAATTCTTGCGCATCTTGCCGGAAACGTGTGCCAGGACCTGGTGCTTGTTTTCCAGTTCGACCCGGAACATGGCGTTCGGGAGAGGCTCGATGACGGTGGCCATGACTTCAATGGCGTCTTCTTTCGAGTTTCCCGAGTCGTTCTTTTTCTTGTCGTCTTCTGGTCTTGCCATAAGCTCCCGAAATCTGTTGCTGTAAAATCGTCGCCCTTAGTTACTTACCACGATGGGCCGGTTACTTCTTTGGGCCGCGTCAGAATCAGCGGGCCATTGGAAGTCACTGCGATGGTGTGCTCGAAATGCGCCGAAGGACTGCCATCGGCGGTTTCCGCAACCCATTCGTCGCGCATGCGAACTTCATGGCCACCTGCATTCACCATGGGCTCGACCGCGATGACCATGCCTTCCTGCAAACGCGCGCCACGGCCAGGTTCGCCGTAATTCGGCAGATTGGGCTCGTCGTGCATCTTGGTACCGATGCCGTGCCCGACAAACTCGCGCACTACCGAAAAACCGTTCTCCTCGACCAAACTCTGCACGGCATGGCCCACATCACCGAGGCGGTTGCCTGCACGCATCTTTTCGATGGCGCGGTCGAGCGAGTCGCGAGTTACATCCAGCAGCTTCTGCAATTCCGGTTTTATGTTGCCGACCGGAACCGTTACCGCCGAATCCGCGAAGTACCCGTCCACTTCCATGCCGAAGTCGATGGAGACGATGTCGCCTTCCTTCAACTTGCGCTTCGGTGACGGAATCCCGTGAACGATCTCGCTGTTCACCGACGTGCAAAGCACGCATGGATATCCGCGATACCCCTTGAAGGCCGGGTGCCCGGGTTTGCCGGCGATTTTTTCCTCGGCTAGTTTCTCGAGGTCCATCGTCGTCATACCTGGGCGAACACTGCCCCGCAGCGTGTTCAGCACCTCATGCACGATTAAACCTGCACGGTGCATCTTTTCAATTTCGTCTGCGCTGCGCAGATGTATCGCCATGTTCGTTGTCTGAGGCCCTTACCGGGACCTCGTAATCAGAAGCCGTTACAGCGCTTCGCGAACAAAATCCAGAATGCTCTTTCCCACTTCATCGACACTTTTTGAAGCGTCGATGTCGCGGAGCATGCCGAGCCGGCGGTAATATGCCGCCAGCGGAGCGGTTTGCTTCTCGTACGCCGCGAGCCGGAGTGCAACAATTTCTTCCCGGTCGTCGGGACGCTGCTCGAGCTCGCCACCGTCATGATCGCAACGGCCTTCGCACTTTGGCGGGCGGTCGTAGACGTTATAAATTTCTCCGCCTACTTTGCACGTTCGCCGACCGGTGATGCGGCGCAAAAGCATGGCTCGCTCGATCACCATGTGCACAACCAGCGGCGGCTTGAAGCCGTGCTGCTTGAGCAATTCGCCAAGCCACTGCGCCTGGGCCACGGTTCGAGGAAATCCATCGAACACGAACCCATGCGAACAGTCCGGGCGTTCGATGCGTTCCGCGACCATGCGGAGCACAATCGAATCCGGCACCAGCTCGCCACGGCCCATAATCGGCTGCGCGCGCTGGCCGAGCGAAGTGCCTTGCGCCACGTGCTCGCGAAGCATGTCGCCGGTGGAAAGATGCGGCGCGGAAAACTTGCGCGCCAACTCTTTCGCCTGAGTGCCTTTCCCGGCCCCCGGAGGGCCGAGAAAAATTACTACACGGTCAAGCTTGTCGTGCGGGCGATTGTCCGGCGTCACTCGGTCGTATCTCCCTCACAAGTTACCGGGGTTACCGCCGGCCGCGGAATCGGCCCTTCCGTGCAAATCCTTCATAATTGCGCATGACCAGCTGCGCTTCGAGCTGTTGAACAGTGTCCATCGCGACACCCACGACGATCAGCAGCGAGGTACCGCCAAAATAAAATTGCACGCCCAGCCCGTTCAGAATCCACTGCGGGAAGTAACGGTCAAACCAGTTGCCGCCAAGCCAAACGGGCAAATGGTTCAGGTGAATTCCGGCAATCATCCATTCCGGAAGCAAGCAAACCAAAGCGAGATAAATGGCGCCGATCAGAGTGAGGCGCTTCAAGATCCTGCTGACGTATTCGCTGGTGGTGCGGCCGGGGCGAATGCCCGGAATAAATCCACCGTTCTTGCGCATGTTGTCGGCCAGTTCAGTGGGATTGAACACAATGCCCACATAAAAAAAGGCAAACAACAGGATCATGGTGACATACAGCACGGTGTAAAGCGGTTCACCCCATTTTACCGCATTGGCAAAAGTTTTGATGAATGCGTATTTCGCGCCAAGGACCAACGCAATGGTCGCGGGAAACGCCAGCAACGAACTGGCAAAAATCGGGGGAATGACGCCTCCGGAATTGACGCGCAGCGGCAGATACGAGGATTGACCGCCCATAACTCGGCGGCCGACCACGCGCTTGGCATACTGCACGGGAATGCGGCGCTGTCCGCCTTCCACCAGAACGATAAATGCGACCACCGCGACCATTAGTACCAGCAGCAGGATAATCGCCAGCGGAGTGAAAACGCCCCAGGCACCGATTTTGAACTTTTCATACAGATCAAAAACCGCACGCGGCAAGCCCACCACGATGCCCACGAAAATGATCAGCGACATGCCGTTGCCGATGCCGCGTTCGCTGATCTGTTCGCCCAGCCACATAATGAACGCCGAGCCAGTGGTGAGCGTCAGAACGGTCATCAAGGTAAAGCCCCAACCGGGATGATAGACGAGAGCCTGGCCGCCAATCCCCTGTTGGTTCTTTAAGAGGCTGGCCGTCGAAAACGACTGGATGAGAGCCAGGGCAATCGTCAAATAGCGAGTGTATTGCGTGATTTTGCGACGGCCCAGTTCGCCTTCTTTTTGCAGGCGCTCGAGGTACGGGAATACCACGGTCATCAACTGCAGGATGATGGACGAAGTGATGTAGGGCATGATGCCCAAGGCAAAAATCGTCAGACGGCGGAAGTTTCCGCCGCTGAACAGGTCGAAGATGCCGAGAGCAGTCCCTTGCGCGGCCGAAAATAGCTGATCGAGCACGGCACCGTTGATTCCGGGCGTGGGGATGTGCGCACCGATGCGATACACGGCCAGCAGCGCCAGCGTGAACAGGACGCGCTTCCGCAATTCTTCAATGCGGAAGAGATTCGCGAGTGCTTGTAAGAAACGATTCATTCTTTATCTCACAAAACCAGTAGGGCTAAAGCCCTGCGCTACAACTTTTTAGCTCAGGGTTTGTAAGTACAAACCCTGAAACCCGTTTAGCTCAGGGTTTGTAAGTACAAACCCTGAAACCCGTTTAGCTCAGGGTTTGAAAGTACAAACCCTGAAACCCTAAGCCAAAACCTCGAACGAGCCGCCGGCCTTAGTAATTTTCTCCTTGGCCGAACCGCTGAAAGCGTGCGCGTGAACAACAAGTTTGTTCTGCAGCTCGCCATCACCCAAAATTTTTACCTGTTGTCGGGTGCGTACAAAACCGTGCGCGCGCAACAAGTCTGGCGTAACCGTTTCGCCGGCCGGAAACACATTCAAATCCTGCACGTTGATGACGTCAAAGATGGTACCAAACGGGCTGCGAAAGCCGCGCTTGGGAATACGGCGATGCAACGGCATCTGGCCGCCTTCAAATCCGCGGCGGCGGGAATAGCCGCGCCGCGACTTCTGACCTTTGTTGCCCTTACCGGAAGTCCTGCCCAGCTTGGAGCCGATACCGCGGCCGACTCGCACTTTGCGTTTGCGGGAACCGCGCGGCGGGCGCAGCGTTTCCAGGTTGTAGCGATTGCGCGTTTCCTTCTTGACCTTGCTGGCGGTCCGGTTGGATTTTTTCCTGACGATTTTTTTGGCCATAAACTTTAGTCCACCACTTCCACGAGATGCCGCACTTTATGGATCATGCCGCGCGTTTCCGGTGAGTTTTCACGCTCCACCACCTGATGCAAACGGCGCAGGCCCAGCCCACGAATGGTTTGCCGCATATCGTCGGTGCAGCTGATAAAGCTGACTACCCACTTGATCTTGACCGTGCCCTTGGCCGTTGCCTTTACGGGGGCCTTTTTTTCTGCTGCCATTATTCCCCTGCTGCCTTCTCCGCTTTCTTTTCGCGGCCAGTAATTTCTTCCACGGTCTTGGTGCGGGTTTCCGCAACCTGCGCGGCATCTTTCAAACCCAGCAGCGCGGAAAATGTGGCTTTCACCACGTTGTGCGGATTCGATGTACCTAGCGACTTGGTGAGCACATTGTGAATTCCCGCGACTTGCATCACTTTGCGTACCGGGCCTCCAGCAATCACGCCAGTACCTTCAGGAGCGGGCTTAAGCAAAACTTGCGCCGAGCCATAACGGCCAAGCACCTGGTGCGGAATCGTGGAACCGGTCAAATTCAATTGGATCAAATTCTTTTTCGCCTGTTCGATGCCCTTCTTGATGGCCATCGGCACTTCACGCGCTTTGCCCATGCCAAATCCAGCGTGGCCGCGATGGTCGCCGACGACGACGAGCGCGGAGAAGCTCAGATTCTTGCCGCCCTTGACCACCTTGGTGACGCGGTTGATGGCGATGACGTCGTCCTTCAAATCGGAAGCATTTACGTCCAACAACCGCCGCACCGACAAACTGTCCCGCAATGTTTGCTTCGACATAGGCTTAGAACTGTAACCCCGCTTCCCGCGCCGCATCCGCGAGCGCCTTGACGCGGCCGTGGTACTTGTACCCGCCGCGGTCGAACACTACTTTCGCTAGTCCTGCGGCCTTGGCGCGTTCGGCGATTTCCTTGCCGACCACTTTGGCTGCCGCGACGTTGCCGCCGCCCTGCAAATTCTTTTTCGTGCCTTTATCCGCGGAACTCGCGGCCACCAGCGTTTTGCCCGCGCGGTCGTCAATGATCTGCGCGTAAATATGATCGAGCGAGCGATACACACACAAACGAGGCCGCTCGGGAGTGCCGGAAACCTTCATACGCACGCGGTCGTGAACACGCTGGCGCTTGAGGTCTCTTGATAATCTGCGAACCGGTACGGATGCCACTGTTCTTCTCCTTCAAAAAACTTCTAAAAACGTTTATCCGCGACCCCAATAAAACTATGCGCCTGCCTTGGCTCCGGCCTTGCCAGCCTTCTTCTTCAGGCGTTCGCCAGTAATACGAATTCCCTTTTGCTTGTAGGGATCGGGCGGACGCAGCGAACGGATATCCGCGGCCACCTGGCCAACTTGTCCTTTGTCCGCGCCGCTGATGACCAGATGCGTCTGCTTCTCGACCGCGATCTGAATCCCCTCGGGAACGGGAAACTCGATAGGATGCGACTTGCCCAGCGCGAAATTCACGATCTTGCCCTTTAGCTCTGCGCGATAGCCGACACCGACGATGTCCATATCCTTCTTGAAGCCCTGGGTCACGCCTTGCACGGCATTGGCGACCAGCGCGCGCGCCAGCCCGTGCACTGCGCGGTGCTCGTCATTGGCGCGTTTCACGTTCAACACGCCATCCTTTTGTTCAAAGGAGATGCCAAACGGAACCGCCAGGCTCATTTTGCCCTTGGGGCCTTGCACATCAATCTTGTCCGCGACTACGGCGACTTTTACGCCGGAGGGCAGTGGAATTGGTTTGTTTCCGATGCGTGACATTGTTCTGGTTCAACCCTTCGTAAAATCTTGTGCTGCGTGTTGCAAAACTTGTAGAAAGCTTTTGTTACCAAACTTCGCAGAGCAGTTCGCCGCCAACATTAGCTTTGCGCGCGGCGCGTCCGCTCATCAAACCTTTGGGAGTGGTGACAATGCTGATGCCCAGCCCGCCCACCACCGGCTTGACGTCGTGCGAGCCGACATACAGACGCGCTCCGGGACGCGAAATGCGCTTGATGCCGGAAATGACGCTGCGGCGATCCGGCGTGTACTTCAAGAAAACGCGCAGAGTTTTGTGGCTTTTGTTCTCGTCCACCATCTTGAAAGTCGAAATGTAGCCCTCTTCCTTCAGAATGCGGGCCAGTTCGCTCTTCAAACGCGACGCTGGGACATCGACACGCTGATGCTTGGCAGCTACTGCGTTGCGGATGCTGGTCAGAAAATCGGATATGGGATCAGTCTGCATAATTCTCCTAAGTCTTTACCAACTGGCTTTCGTGACGCCGGGAATTTCTCCCTTGAGCGCCATGCCGCGGAAACAGATACGGCACATCTGAAACTTGCGAATGTAACCGCGCGCGCGGCCGCAAACCCGGCAACGGTTGCGCTTGCGAACCTTGAATTTGGCCTTCTTCAGTTCCTTGACGATTTTTGCGGTGCGTGCCATTAGCTTGCTCCTCCAGGCTTGCGTAGAGGAAAGCCGAGAGCTAACAGCAGTTCGCGGCCTTCTTCGTCAGTCTTTGCGGTGGTGGTCAAGGTAATGTTCATGCCCTTGATCTTGTCCACGCGGGTGTAATCAATTTCCGGAAATACCAACTGATCCTTGAGGCCCAGCGTGTAGTTGCCGCGGCCATCGAAGGCGTTCGACGGAAGTCCCCGAAAATCGCGCACGCGGGGCAGAACGACGTTGCACAAGCGATCGAGAAATTCGTACATTTTGTCGCCGCGCAAAGTAACCGCGCAACCGATAGGCATACCTTTGCGAATCTTGAAATTGGCGATGGATTTCTTGGCGCGGGTGATGATCGGCTTCTGGCCGGTGATCTGACCCAATTCCTGCGCTGCGGTGTCCAGCAGTTTGACGTTTTGGCTGGCTTCGCCCAAGCCGATGTTGACCGTGATTTTCGAGACTTTCGGCACGGCCATCACGTTTTTCAACCCAAAACGCTTCATCAGCGCTGGAGTGGTTTCGTTTCGGTATTTTTCCTGCATTCTGCTCTTCATTTCGATTCTTCTCTTTTTCCTGTGGTCCTGAATTTCGTTTTACTTATTTCCTTACTTGTCCAACCCGGTTCCGCAGCGTTTGCAGGCCCGCGAACGGCTGCCATCCTTGGCAGTGTTGTGGCCGATACGCGTGTGCTTGCCGCAACTGCCGCAAATTACCGCCACGTTGGAGGCATTGATGCCCGCTTCTTTTTCGATGATGCCGCCCTTGATGTTCTTCGACGGATTGGGGCGGGTATGCCGCTTGATGATGTTGGCATGCTCCACCACCACGGTATTCTTGCGTGGATTGATGGCCAGCACTCGGCCGCTTTTGCCGGCATCTTTTCCGGCCATTACTCTTACCTGGTCGCCTTTGCGAATCAGTATCTTGTAGCGCTTAATTTGCTGTTGTGGGCTCATTCTCTTTACCAGACTTCCGGAGCCAGCGAGACGATTTTGGTGAATTTCTTCTCGCGCAGCTCTCTTGCCACCGGGCCAAAAACGCGCGTCCCGACAGGCTCATTGGCGTCGTTAATCAAAACCGCGGCGTTATCGTCAAACCGGATGTAAGTTCCGTCGCGACGGCGATGTTCCTTGCGCATCCTGACCACCACGCACTTCACAACCGTACCTTCCTTTACCTGACTTTCCGGAGTGGCTTCCTTCACCGACGCGGTGACAATGTCGCCCAGACCGGCTTTCAAACCGACATCACCGCCGACCGGCATAATACACATCAGCTTGCGCGCGCCGGAATTGTCCGCCACCGTCAGCCAGGTTCGCATTTGAATCATGGCTTAATCTCCCCGTTCCGCTTACTGTGCCGACGCGTTCCGCGTCAGCACTTCCTTCAACCGCCAGCGTTTCAGCTTCGAGAGCGGACGCGATGACGAAATGCGCACGGTGTCACCCGGCTTGGCCTGGCGCTTCTCATCATGCGCATAAAACTTTTTGGCGATGCGAATCACGCGGCGATACTTGGCGTGCTGCACCAGGCGAATCACTTCGACGACGATGGTCTTTTCCATCTTCGCGCTGGTGACTTTGCCAATCAGCTCGGTACGTTCACCGCGTTCGGATCCTGCCGTAACCTGCGTTGCTGTTTCTGCTGTCATTCCAGTCCTCTATGCCTTTGCCTTCTTCGATTTTCGTGACCGTGGTACGGCCGAACTCTTTTGCGCCTTAACAGCGGCAGCAGCCGCAACTTGCGCTTGCGACGCCGTAGACAACTCATGTGCCCGTAACAGCGTATTCACGCGCGCCAAATCTTTCTTGGATTCACGCAAGCGCTTCAGCGCTTCCGCTTGTCCGGTGGACAACTGGAAACGCAGCCGGAAAATCGTTTCGCTCAGTTCTTTCTGCTGCGCTGCGAGTTCGTTGACACCCGCTTCGCGAATTTTTTCCATACGCCGCGGCATATTAGAGTTCTCCTGCGCGGGAAACGAATTTGGTTGGAATCGGCAGCTTGTGCGAAGCCAATCGCAACGCTGCGCGCGCCGTGACTTCATCGACCCCGGCCATTTCAAACATGATGCGACCGGGCTTTACCACCGAAACCCACTTTTCCGGAGCGCCTTTACCTTTGCCCATGCGGGTTTCCGCGGGCTTCTTGGTAAATGGCTTATCCGGAAAAATTCTGATCCAAAGTTTGCCGCCGCGCTTGATAAATCGCGAAATGGCCACGCGGGAAGCTTCAATCTGGCGATCGGTAATCCAGGCATTTTCCATGGCCTTGAGTCCGTATTCGCCAAACGCCAGCGCACCGCCGCGCCAGGCTTTGCCTTTGCGGCGGCCGCGCATCTGCTTTCTGTATTTCACCTTCTTGGGCATCAACATCGCTATATTCTCGCTTCCCTATATTCCACTAAATTTTTTCAGTCTGCTGCCACGGCTGCAGGCTTTTCCTGCGGCCGGGTATTGCGCTTCGGAACGTTTTCGCCTTGATAAATCCAGCACTTCACGCCAATGACGCCGTAGGTTGTGTGCGCCTCTGCCGTACCGAAATCAATGTCCGCACGAAGGGTCTGCAGCGGCAAACGGCCTTGCAGATACCATTCCTTGCGCGCGATTTCCGCACCATTCAAACGGCCGGCAACGCGCACCTTGATTCCTTTGCAGCCAAAACGCAGGGCCGAATCAACCGACTTGCGCATGGCGCGGCGAAAGGCCACGCGCTTTTCCAGTTGCAACGCAATCGATTCCGCGACCAGCGTGGCGTCCAGCTCCGGCCGATGTACTTCCTGAATGTCGATGTGCACTTCACGCTTGGTGCGCTTCTGCACGTCCTGTTTGAGCTTGTCAATTTCCGCGCCTTTGCGGCCGATGATGATGCCGGGACGAGCGGTGAAAATCCGTACCACCAGCTTGTTGGCGGCCCGTTCGATCTCGATGGAGCTGATGCCCGCGGACTTGAGCTTTTCTTTCAATTCCTTGCGCAGCCTCACATCTTCGTGAAGCAGTTCGGCGTAATCGCGGCCGGCGTACCAGCGCGACTTCCACGGCTTGTTATAACCGAGGCGAAATCCGTATGGATGTGTCTTTTGTCCCATGGTTTTCCCTAGTTGGGTTATCCCTTCTTACCCTTCTTTGCAGCCTGCTGTTTTCCGGTCAATGCTTTGCGTACCCGGCGAGCTGTTCCACGAACGCCCTTGTTGGCTTCCGCTTCCGCCACGTTGCTGGCGTGACGTTCCGCCGCCGCAACATGATGCTCGGACACCGCAACCCAAACGTGCGCCGTGCGCTTCTGATAGCGGAATGCGCGCCCCATAGGAGCTGGGCGCAGCCGCTTCCAGCGTGTGCCTTCATTCACGAAACACTTCGAAACAAAAAGCGTGTCTACATCGAGCGGAGCGCCGGCATCGTCGGCCTTGCGTTCCGCGTTGGCTACCGCGCTGCGCAACAGCTTTTCAATCGGCTTGGCGGCGCGCTTGAGAGTAAACCGCAAGGTGTGCAAGGCTGCTTGCACATCCTGGCCGCGAATCAGATCGATCACCAGGCGCGCTTTCTGCGGCGACATACGAACATGGCGCGCCAGAGCGTGCGCTTCAATCAACGGAGCTTGTGTCTGTAGCTCAGCCATCTCTTATGCCTTCGGTGCTGCCGGAGCAGCGCCGCCTCCTGCAGGAGCGGGCGCCGCTGCCCTCTCAAGCGCTGCCTTTACGGCATGGCCTTTGAAGGTACGGGTCGGAGCGAATTCGCCCAGTTTGTGTCCGATCATCTGTTCCGTTACATACACCGGAATAAATTTTTTGCCGTTGTGCACGGCGATGGTGTGGCCGATGAAGTCCGGCACAATCGTCGAACGCCGCGACCAGGTCTTGACCACTTTCTTTTCGTTGCGCGTGTTCAGTCCTGCGACTTTTTCGCGCAGGTGCCCGTCAACAAACGGACCCTTTTTCAGTGAGCGTGCCATCTCTCTCCTCTATTCCTCGACGCGGCGCAAACGTCCCCAAGGGGCGTGCCGCATCTTTTTGAATCCACGTACCGGGCCAGGAACGCGATGCGATTTCGGGCAGAACGGGCAAACAAACCTCGTTCCCATCGCATTCGGCGCGCGGTCCACAATCACCGCCCATCCCGGCTTGCAAAGCTTGTACAAAGCCGGCTCCAGCGGAATCGCAGGCTGCTTCTTAACGAACACTGCAACCTTGGCCACCGGTTTCGCGACCGCCTTCGGCGCCACTCGTTTTGCTACACGCTTGCTCGACCGCTTCGCGCCAGACCGTACCGCTGTCCGGCGTCCTGCTGTACGGCTTGTCCGTGTCGCTCGCATCGCTTCCGCTCTTCATTCGCAGTGTGCTTGAGCCGCGAATGCTCTCCCTCAAGTGCGTTACAAACTCTCTTTACCTACTTACGGCGCTCGACAATGTGCTTGTCGGTACGCTTGTTATGCCGGGTCTTCTTACCCAACGTCGGGAAGGCCCACGGCGTTTGCGGGTGATTGCCCTTGACGCGGCCTTCACCACCACCGTGCGGGTGATCCACAGGATTCATGGCCACGCCGCGAACTGTGGGACGAATACCCTTCCAGCGCGTGCGACCCGCTTTGCCGTAAGTTTCGTTTTCGTGATCCAGATTGCCAACCTGGCCAACCGTCGCCATGCAATCAATCGGAAACTTGCGTACTTCGCCGGAAGGCAGCTTGATCAGCGCCACATCGCCTTCTTTGCTCAACAACTGCGCGGAAGCGCCTGCAGTGCGAACCAGCTGACCGCCACGGCCCGGATACAACTCAACGTTGTGCACCATGGTGCCGGGAGGAATGTGACGAAACTTCATGGCATTGCCAGGAAGAATGTCAGCCGTTTCTCCGGTTGACACGGTCGCGCCAACTTCAAGACCGATCGGATGCAGGATGTAGCGCTTGTCGCCATCGGCATAGTGCAAAAGCGCGATGTTGGCGCTGCGGTTGGGGTCGTACTCAATCGCTTCGACCTTGGCCGGCACTCCGTCTTTATCGCGACGGAAGTCGATTTTGCGGTATTGCTTTTTGTGCCCGCCACCGCGATGCCAGACCGAAATTTCGCCCTGGTTGTTACGTCCGCCGGAGCGCTTCTTCGGTTCCAAGAGACTCTTTTCCGGAGTCTGCTTGGTGATATGGCTTTTGTCGAGCACGGTCATAAACCGCCGCGACGCCGTATATGGATTAAAGCTCTTCAGTCCCATCTCTGCCTCTTGCCCTGCTCATCTCTCGGCGGCATGCACCTGCCGCTCGTTACTGCTTTTTTCGTTCAGGGTTTGTAATACAAACCCTGAACCCGACTACAAATTCTCCGCGAACTCGAGCATTTTTTCGCCTTCGGCCAGCTTTACATAAGCCTTTTTCCAGTCGCGGCGATAGCCTTCGGTCTGCCCGCGGCGGCGCATTTTTCCGTAGAAATTTGCGGTACGCACAGCGGCTACTTTCACCTTGAAAATCTGCTGCACGGCTTCCTTGATCTGCGTCTTGGTAGCCTTGGCGGAAACTTCGAATACCACGGTGCCGTGAATTTCTTTTACGCCCAGTCCCTTTTCCGTAATGATCGGGCGGCGAATAATCTGATAGTGAGGGGTTGACATGAATTATCCCTTCCCCGTTTTCTTTTTTGCCGCAGGCTTGGCGGCTTTCTTGGCTGCCGGCTTTTTTGCAGCGGCGGTTTCTTTCTTTGCCGGCGCGGCAGCGATTGTTTCTACGTCCGGAACAGCAATCGGCGTCTTTTCCGGATCGAGCGTACGCACCAAGCGCGCTACGGCATCTTTCGAGAGCAGCAGTCGATCATGCTTCAGCACTTCATAAGGCTGCAGCGCGTTCGGTGCGGAAAGCTTTACGCCTTCCAGGTTGCGGCTGGCGAGTTCCAAGTTGCGGTTTTCGCCATACGAAACCAGCAACGCGGATTTTCTAAAACTCAATTTTCCAAGTGTGGCCAGCAGAGACTGAGTCTTATGCGACTCCAGTTGCCAGCCATCCACCACGGTCAACTTTTCGTCAGCCAGCTTCGCCGACAGCGCCGAACGCAAAGCGCCGAGTAGCATTTTTTTCGGCATTGCATAGCTGTAACTGCGTGGCCGCGGACCGTGAACCGTGCCACCATGCCGCCACAACGGCGACCGGATGGAGCCAACACGTGCCTTGCCAGTGCCCTTTTGCTTCCAGAGCTTGCGGCCGGCGCCCGAAACTTCGCTCTTTTCTTTTACCTTGTGCGTGCCCCTGCGGAGCCCGTTAAGGTACCAGCGGGAAGCTTCGTGCAGCAGATGCGGATTCACCTTCGCGCCAAATACCCCGTCCGCCAGCTCGACTTCGCCGACTTTCTTTCCATCCAGATTGACTACATCCACGACTGGCATAATCTCGTTTCCTTATCCGTATTTCGAAAATCTTGTTATAAAACTCCTACCCTCGACCGCTTACTTGGCCTTACGCGCTTTCTTGATGAAAATGTAATGCCCCGCCGGCCCCGGCACCGATCCCCGCACCAACAGCAGGTTTTCGTCGGTATCCACTTTGATCACCTTCAAATTCTTGGCGGTTACGTTGGCGTTGCCCATATGCCCCGGAAAATGTTGATTCTTCCAGACACGTGATGGAAACGAACTGCCGCCAATGCCGCCCGGTGCGCGGTGAAACATCGAACCGTGCGTGGCATCGCCGCCCGCGTAGTGCCAGCGCTTCACGCCGCCGGCAAATCCTTTGCCCTTGCTTACGCCGCTGATGTCCACCAGCTCCCCAGCCTTGAAACCGTCCACCAGTACACGGTCGCCGACTTTGGTTTCGTCCTTCGATTCGCCTTTTTCGGACTCGAACACGCGCACTTCGCGCATCACTTTCATCGGCGGAACATTGGCTTTCTTAAAATGACCGGTCAGCGCTTTATTCACACGTTGCGGTTTGACGAATTCCACCAATCCCAATTGCGCCGCTTCGTATCCGTCTTTTTGCTTGGTACGCATCTGCACCACCACGCATGGACCAGCCTGCAATACCGTGCAGCCGACCAGATTGCCGTCTTCGGCAAAAATCTGCGTCATGCCCAATTTAATTCCGATAATTCCTTCGACTGCCATGTTCCCCTGTCTCTCTCTCGCAGCTTGCCTCGGTCGTTCTTAAGGGTATTGGCTGCGTACTGCTCAAATTTCCCGTGCAAATTCGCCGGGTTAGTGCCCGGCAGTACCACTACTTCACTGCGTGACCGAACGCCTTGATTTCCACGTCCACGCCAGGCGGCAAATCGAGTTTCATCAAAGCGTCCACCGTATCTGGTGTGGGCTCGAGAATGTCGATCAAACGCTTGTGGGTGCGCATTTCGAACTGCTCGCGCGACTTTTTGTCCACGTGCGGCGAACGCAGAACCGTCCAACGATTGATGGTAGTCGGAAGAGGAATCGGGCCGGCAACTTCCGCGCCGGTACGCTTCGCTGTTTCCACAATCTCCCGCGTGGACTGGTCCAGAATGCGGTGATCAAATGCTTTCAAACGAATTCTAATTTTGTCGCCTTGTCTCATGGGTTTTCTTCTGAAGTTGTTTGGCCTTCGGCGCCAAACTACTCAATAATCTCCGTGACGGCGCCTGCGCCGACTGTATGGCCGCCTTCGCGAACCGCGAATCGCAACCCCTTCTCCAACGCTACCGGCGTGATCAACGTCACTTCGCAGCTCACGTTATCTCCCGGCA
>WNEZ01001916.1_pt1 | contig 36103 bp, 36 predicted proteins | sample 5400521 | NCBI WGS metagenome assembly WNEZ01 (sample SAMN13153339, study PRJNA577476) | soil metagenome | isolation source: 120 cm saprolite under Douglas fir tree site 2 hole 1 replicate 1 | place: USA:California | collected 2015-04-18 | reverse complement strand
CGGACGTGTATCGGATGGGGATTTCCGTCGCGCCCGTGACGCACTGGAAGTACTACGACACGATCTATACCGAGCGCTATAACGGCCTGCCGCAGGACAACGCCGCGGGATACGACAGGGGCTCACCGCTTACGTACGCGAAGAACCTGAAGGGCCGGTTGCTGATCGTGCATGGTTCGGGCGACGACAACGTGCATTTCCAGAACACCGAGGCGATGGTCAACGCGCTGGTGGCGGCGAACCGGCCATTCTCGCTGATGGTATATCCGAACCGCAACCACTCGATCTCGGGTGGAACGACGCGGCAACATCTCTTCACGCTGCTCACGACGTTCGTCGAGGAGAATTTGCCGGCGACGACGAACGGGGAGCGACGCGCGGCGCTGCCGTAGATTGACCGTGCGCGCCTCGATTACCGCGCTCGCCTGGTTCTCGCTCGTCACCCTCGCGGGGTGCGAGCGGCCGAGCCATCCAGGCGGGGCCGTGCCCAGGGCGGGGCACGTGTTCAGCGTGACCGAGGAGAACCACGATTACGCATCGGTGATTGGGAGCTCGTCGATGCCGTATCTGAACACCCTCGCGCAGCATTACGGTGTCGCGACGCAGTACTACGCGAACACGCATCCATCCATCGGCAACTACTTCATGCTGGCGACGGGCCAGATCATCACGAACGACGACAGCTATGCGACGATCGTGACGGTGGACAACGTCGTCCGCCGCCTGCTCGCCGCGGGGCACACGTGGAAGTCGTACGCCGAGGATCTGCCGTCGGTCGGCTATACGGGGCCCGACGTGGGGGGCTACGCGCGCAAACACAACGTGTTCGCGCTGCTGTCCGACGTCGCGAACGACTCAGTGCAGCGCCGGAACCTCGTGCCGTTCACTCAGTTCGCGACCGACCTCGCCAACGATGCGCTGCCCGACTACGCGAACATCGTGCCGAATCTGTGCAACGACGCGCACGACTGTTCCCTGGCCACGGCCGACACCTGGTTGCAGAACAACATCGCGCCGCTGCTCGCGAGCGCCACGTTCCAGCGGGACGGCCTGCTGATCATCACGTTCGACGAAGCGGGGAGCGACAACACGCACGGTGGGGGGCGGATCGCGTGGATCGTCGTGAGCCCCAAAGCGACAGCGCAATACCAGTCGACCACGCTTTACCAGCACCAGAGCACGCTGCGCCTGACGCTCGAGGCGTTGGGAATCACGCAGTTCCCCGGCGCGGCCGCCGCGGCGCCTGCGATGGCCGAGTTTTTCGCGCCGTGAGGGGCCGGGGCTACCGCGGTTCCCCGGTGAGGCGCGTGAGCGCGACGCGCGCCTCTTCCACAGACACGCGAAGTTCGGGGTCCGCTTTGCCCCAGACGCTCACAACAAACCGGTACATGCGCACCGCGGTCACCCGGTCACCCAAACGTTCGGCGATGCGACCCCGCTCGAGCGTCGCGATCACTGATCCTATCGTGAGTGGGGCGGTGACCTGTTGATCGAAGAGGCGTGCCGCCTCACGGTCGTGGCCTGTCGCGGCGAGCAGCTCGAATCTCATCAGATGAAGGGGAGCCAGGCTCGGGGCGAGCGAGCTGGACAGACCGCCACAGAGCGAGTCGGGAAAGGCCACGAATTGACGCAGCGCCTCGGCCGTGTCGCGCCGGGCCAGCGCGAGCGCGGCCCGAGCCAGGGAGGCATCGGCGCGCGCGTCGACGACGTTCACCACGCCCTCACCCAACCTCGCGACCGAGTCTCCCCGGCGCATCAAACTCAATAGCGCCAGAGTGTCCTGTCGGTGCGCCCACCATCCCGCTGCGAGGAACGAGCGGTAACACCGCGTCACCCAGGGCGGATCAGCAATGGTGACTCGCTCGTTGGGGCTGTGCAGCCATCGATCGAGGGTCATGATCGCGGAGTCCGCGCGAACAATGCCGAGCGCGGCCAGTTCCCCGTACGGCACGCTGAGGCGAGAGCCGATCATGCTACGTGCTGCTTGCAGATGTCCTCGATACAGCAACTCCGTTGCGAGCAAATACCTGGTCGAGCTCGTATCTGACGCGAGGCCGACGCCCCGCCGACCACTCGCCAGGATTTGGAGCAAGCGAACGCTCGTCTCGTCGACATCCGGCAGCCGCTGGACCGAGCGCCACGCATCAAACAGGACGTTCGCCGACACCGTGTCGGCGATCGCTCGGCGCGCCGAGGATTTGTCCCTCCTCGGATCAATGAGCTGGCCAACGAGCCGAATCCCCGCGCCCTCAGGGACTTCTGACGTCAAGCCGACATAGCCCGTGATGTACCGTCTGGCCCACGCGGTGTCATTCCAGTCGAGCGCCAGCTGAACGGGATGGATGTACGCGGGCGCGAACGCGCTGTCGAGCGCGATGGCGCGATTGAACGCGTCGAGTGTCTGCCGCGTCGTGCTTCCCACGACGTACCCGAGATGAAACCGCGCCTCACCAAGCTCATACCACACCTCGGGATCATCTGGATAGCGACGGCTGGCTTCCTCGAGCGTGGACAGCTTGCGGGCTCGGTGCGACCAGTACGCTCCATCGAGGGGATCATCCGACGCCGCCTCGAGCGAGTCGGCAACGATCAGCAGGCTGTCCCGCGGGGCCAAGCCGTGATTGAAGCGTCCGGCGTTGAGGCCAAGATGTCCGCCGCTCTGCCCCCTCCACGCGCGTGCGAGCCCGAGGTGGTGCAGCGCCACGGCGAAGGTGCTGTCACCCTCGACCGCCTCTTCATAAGCCGCTATCGCCGAATCGAGGGAAAACCGGCGGAGCAGCTGTTCTCCGCGCAGAAACGCCTTGAGCGCAGGCAACGACGTCGTGTTTACCGGTACGGGTGGGAGGTGTGTTTCGGATCGAATCCGGCCCAGCGTATTGAGCAAACGCGTCGTCAGCGAGTCTGCCAAGCGATCGATGCGATCCGCGACGTCCGTCTGCTCGAGCTCAGCAAGCACGTGCCCCGTTCCCGCATCGAGGAGCGTCAGGCGGACGCGCGCAGAGTTCGCGCCGGCGCCGACGACCTGTCCGAACACCACGAGGTGCGCACCCGTTCGGCGAGCCAGGGCGCGTGCCGAGGTGGGGTCCGCTGGACCCTTCCACCGACGGAGCACGACGGTTGGCGATACGGTCCGTAACGGGCCGGCGCGGTCCAGGTTCCTGGAGAGGTAGTCGACCAGCCCCTCATGCCACAGATCGAGCCGTGGGTCCAGGACGTCGAACGGGGCAACCGCAACGAGGTTGGCGTCGAGCGCGGGCCCAACAAAGAACCGCGCGATCAACGCCGCGCCGGCGACGGCGGCGACCGCCAGCCCAAAGGCGAGTGCAAGCGACCGCGATGCCTTGCTGCGTGCGTCAGATGTGGCTGCCACCGTCTCGGCTCGGTCGACCGGAGCAGCGCGGGCGGGCGGCGCCTCGGTGGGGCGTTGGAACCGACGGACCAGAGCCAGTACGGCACCGTCGGGCTCGATGCCCAGCTCGTTGCGCACCAGGGTCTCGTACAACTGCGCTTGTCGCAGGGCGGCAGTCGTTTCCCCGGCTGCGAGGAGCGAGGTGATGAGCCCTGAGGCGAATCGCCCGTCATACGGGTCGAGCCCCGCGAGCCTACGCCAACACTCGACGGCGCGACGGTGCTCACTTTGGGCGGCGGCGTCTGCGGCCAGACGCTCGAGGGCATTGATCGCGAGGCCGCCGAGGCGGGCACGCTCCACCTCGACCCAATGCTCGAACTCCGGCGATTCGTGGGCGTGGTCCAGATGCACGGCATCGAGGAAGGGGCCCGTGTACAGCGCCGCGGCGCGGGCGAGCTCCCCCCGGGCGAGCGCGGCTTCGAAGGTGGCGACGTCACTCTCGACGAGGGAGGAGTTCAGCCGCAGGTCGCTACTACCGAGGATGATGTCCTCGTTGTGTAAATCGCGACGGAGCGCTGAAAGCGATTGGTTGAGAGCGTGCCGGGCGTGCTCGGAGTCGCTCTCAGACCAGAACAAGGTGAGCAACCGGTCGCGGCTGACGCCGCGTTCGCCCCTGGTCGCCAGCACGGCGAGCAATGCCAGTTTTCGGCGCTGCGCGGCCGCGCCCGTCACCGGACCGCTGTCGCTGGTGAGCGACAGCCCGCCGAAGGTCCTCAGCCGAAACGACATAGCGCTGCTGACTTTTTGATGACTTCTGACTGTCCTCCGGTCACTAACGTACGTCTCCCGCGGGCTACCACAAGGCCGCAGATGTCATCGATCCGCATGTTGCCGGAGGTGAACCATGTTGCGCAGGGCCCGCTGTGCCATCGCTGCTGCTTCGATCACCCTCGCGTCCGCCGGCTGCCAGGACGCCGCGCGCCCGGTAAGCTCCATCGGCCCGATGACGTCAAGAATCGTCGACGAGTCTGCGCCCCTCGTCTTGCACACCGTCGCCCCACAGGCGACCGACCCAGCGATCGACCGCGCGCTCGCCGACCATTATGTGTGGCTCGACACGACCGCGCGCGGAAACCCGAAGCTGCTCGTGTTCATGCCCGGGAACAACAACACGCCTTCCGGCTGGCTCAAGCTGGAGCAGGAGGCCGCGCGCTTGGGCTACCACGTCATCGGCCTCATGTACCAGAACGACGTCACGGTGGTGAACGTCTGCCGGGGCAGCCCTGACCCCGACTGCTCCGGAAACCTGCACCTCGAAGTTCAAGACGGCATCGATCGATCGAGCCTGGTGAGCGTGACGCCGGCGAACGGCATCGACAATCGTCTCACCAAACTCCTGATCTACCTGGACGCGCAGTATCCTGACGAAGGGTGGTCGCGGTTCCTGGAGGATGGCGCGCCGAGGTGGTCGCAGATCGCAGTCAGTGGTCAATCGCAGGGTTCAGCGCAGGCGGCGCTGATTGGGCAGCTGCACCACGTGGATCGTGTGGTGATGTTCTCGGGACCGCCCGACGCACGTGTGCCCGAGGAAGTCGACCGGTGGATCTCCATTGGGGCGACGCCCGCGGCGAAATACTTCGCGCTCTTTCACGACCGCGATCATCTCGTCGTCGGCATCCGCGCGAATCTCACGGCCCTCATAGGGCAGTTCGGGGATCCGGTCCAGGCGGAGCTGAACGAACCGCCCTACGGTGGGACGCACATCGTGTACACCGACCTGCGGCCTACCCTGGGGTACGACGCTCCGAACGCACCACATCAGAGCACGGCACGCGACAACAACACGCCCATAGGCCCGGATGGCGTGCCGCTGCTGCGCGACGCGTGGCGCTACTTGTTGAGGAACGGAACCCAAGGCGGCAAATGACCCTCATGTCGGAGGATTTTATGAATGGCCTTCATACCGGTGTCGCGATTTTGATAGCAGGGGCTCTGCTGGTCGGATGCCGAGCGCAGTCGGATCAGGCTGTGTTCGGGCTCCAGGCCGACCGATTCGCCAGCTCTGAGTGGTCCGAGCCCGAGAATCTCGGTCCCGTGGTGAACTCGAGCGCCCTCGACGCCAACGCCGGCCTCTCGTCCGACGCGCATACGCTCTTCTTCGTCTCGACACGCACCGGCGGTCTCGGCAACCTCGATATCTGGATGTCGCATCGCCGCTGTCTGGCGTGCGATTGGGGAGTCCCGGTGAATCTCGGTGCGCCGATCAACAGCGGCGCGATGGACGCCCCGCCGACGATGTCTGAAGACGGGCGCCTCCTGTTCTTCTATAGTGCGCGCGCTGGTGGTTTCGGCCTCAGCGACGTTTACGTCTCCCATCGCGTGAGCACCGGCGCGGACGGGGACGTCTGGGGCCCTCCGGTGAACCTCGGACCGGATGTGAATACGGCGGCCAACGAGCAGGGCTCGTCTTACGTGCATGAGCCAGGAGAGCCGAACGCCTTCGTGTACTTTAATCGCCCGACCGCCGGCGGCAGCATCGACGTCTATCGAGTCGCGGTGTCGAATGACGGCGACGCGCTCGGCCCTGCGGTCCTCGTCCCGGAATTGAGCGACCCGACCACGTTCGACCAAAAAGTGGCGGTGAGCACGGACGGTCACGAGCTGCTGCTGTCCTCGATGCGGGCGGGAGGCTTCGGCAACTTCGACATCTGGCGCTTCACCCGCCAGTCCGCCCAAGGCCCCTGGTCGAATCCAACCCATTTGGACGCGCCGATCAACACTCCGGATCTCGATTCGCAACCGGTGCTCTCGCGCGACGGGCGCACACTGATCTTCACGTCGATCCGAGCGGGCGGCTTCGGTGTGCAGGATCTGTGGATGTCGACGCGCCAGCCGGGCGGGCAGTAGCTCGTTGTTCCTTGGAGGAGCTATGACTATGACATCGCGGTCGCTTGTAGCGGTGGGTTTCCTGGCACTGCTCGTCGGATGTGAAACGCGGTCCGACCGAAGCATCACGGGAAACCTTGTCGCGAGCTACACGTCGAATTTCTCCGATTGGTCCGAGCCGGTGAACCTCGGCTCGACGATCAACACGACGTTCAACGAGCAAGGTCCGACGCTCTCGAACGACGAGCTGAGCGTCTACTTCGGCTCCGATCGACCAGGCGGAATCGGCGGATTTGACATTTGGGTTTCCCAGCGCGCCTGCAAGGACTGCCCGTCGGAAGCTCCACTGAACCTCGGACCGGCCGTTAATACGGCCTCGGACGAGACTGGACCAGGATTATCCGGGGACGGGCATCTGCTCTTCTTCAGGAGCACTCGGCCAGGCGGGGCGGGCCTCGGGGACGTCTTCCTCTCAAAACGCGCCAACCCGAAGGACGACTTCGGCTGGGCTGTCCCCGTTGCACTCGGTCCGGACGTCAACACCGCGGCGGCCGAGGCAGGTGCGGAGTTCTTGCAGAGCGCCGAGGACGGCGCGGCGAACCTCTACTTCAATCGAGCGCCCCCGGGCGGGACCGCAGATCTTTACGCTGCTGCGATCACGCGGGACGGTGAGACGCGTGGACCCGCCGTGCTGATTTCCGAGCTCAGTGACCCGATTGCCACCGATCAAGGTCCGACGCTGCGCTCGGATGGCAGGGAGGTGTTCTTCTTTTCAACTCGGCCGGGTGGGCTCGGCGGAGCGGATCTCTGGACGTCCACCCGGCGCAGCGTTCACGATCCTTGGACGCCGCCGGTGAACGCGGGGGCTCCGCTCAACTCGACGGCCGCCGAACAGCAGCCCAGCCTTTCGAGCGGCGGTCTGACGCTGCTTTTCGCATCGAGTCGTGCCGGCGGTCTTGGCGGTACGGATATCTGGATGTCGACTCGTGCGCGAGGTGCGCAGTAAGCTCAGCTTTTGCGCTGCCGCGCGGTTAACGATGAGCACTGAGCAACACGAGCCTCGGACGGAAAGAGCGAACGAGTAACAACGGAGATGAGTAATGAATCGCAATCGATCGACCCTAGTTGTGTTCGCCGCCGTCCTCGGGCTTGCAGGCCTCGCGTGCGACGGCTCCCGCGAGTCCGACGTCACTGCGCCGACCGCCCCGCGCTACCTCACAGCTTCGACGGAGGCCACCAGCAGCAGCGTCTGGGCTAGCCAGGCTCAGGGCGTTACCGAGTCAGGCGCGCTCTACGCGATGTTCCTGCCGCACGACTGGAATGGCCGGCTGGTGATCTTCATCCACGGGCTGGTCGACCCCGCGCGTCCCATCACGCTTCCCACGCTGGGCGCGGCAGCGGACACTCTGGGCGCTCACGGCACCGCGCTGGCCTATTCGAGCTTCTCGGAGAACGGCTGGGCGGTGAAGGACGGCGCCCAGCGCACACACGAGCTCAAAGAGTTCTTTGCCGCGGAGTTCGGTGAGCCGAGCCGCACCTACCTGTACGGCCAGTCCATGGGCGGGCTGATCGCTGTCATGCTTGCCGAGTCATACCCGACGCAGTACGACGGCGTGTTGGCCGAGTGCGGCGTCCTCGGCGGATCGTTCGAGCGATTCCGCTACATGTTCGACGTTCGGCTCTTGTTCGACTTCTTCTATCCGAACGTGCTCCCCGGAGGCGTCCTCGCCGTGCCCGAGGGGATCGACCTTGTCAATGGCATTCGACTGCCAGCCCGCGCCGCCATGGTTGCACACCCGGCAGGCGCCCACAGCATCGCCGCGATCCTACAATCGCCAGTGCCCTTCAGCAGCGAGGCGGAACTCCTCGCGGCGATCGAAGACCAGCTGTTTCGGCACGCGCGCGAAGTCAACGATCTCATCATGCGCGGACACGGCGAGCCCCCGGTAGGCAACCGAAACACTGAGTACACGGGAGCGCTCGAGCCCAGCCTGTTGCAGGCCATCAACGCAGCGGTTCCGCGATTCGACGCGGGACGCTACGCGGCTCACTACGCGTCGCAGTACTACGAGCCCGACGGCGATCTCCACGTGCCGGTGCTGACGCTGTTCACTCCGCGCGACCCAGCACTGCCGGCCGTCATGAGTGAGTTGGTCTACGAGGAGCGTGTGGTGGCCGCCGGGCGGTCGGACTTCCTGAGGCGCCAGCAGTCCAGCGTCGGCTTCGGCCACTGCACATCCAAACTGGCAGACCGCATCGCTGCTTTCAACGCGCTTGTGAACTGGGTCGAACCATGAAGGTCAGCGTGGGCTCGGCCGGGCGGTTTGGCCCCTAGGATTCGAACCTACCGCTTGCGCCGCCGCGCCCGCGCCTTGGACGCGGCCAGTTTCCAGAACTGCTTCTCTCCGATGATGGTGATCCGGTGTCCCAGCGCCGCCAGGCGCCGGATCTCCATCAGCTTCGTTCCACCATCCTCGCCGGCGATCTGCAGTTGGTTCGGCCGCCCGCGCACGAGCACGTCCGTCGTGTGTCCGGGCTTTGATTGGATGATCGCGCCGGCCTTACGGGCAGCGGCGAAAGCTTCGCTCCGCGGACGCTGCAGGAATCCCGTGATGGACAGCCGCTTTCCCTTGAGCGTCGCGACGCGCCCCTTTGACAGCTCCTTGGGACGATGTCGCAGCGCCGCGATCAGCTCGCCGGCGGCTTCATAGCGCCTCCCGCGGCTCCCGAGGCACCGGTGAATGACTTCCTTTAGATGGTCGCTGCAGGGAAGGCCACGGACGTCCTTACTGCGCATGGGACTGGTGATGTCACCGCGCAACAGCATCGCCGCGAGCTGGCCGACCTGATAGATGTCGTCCCGCTGTTGCCACCTCCGAATCCAGCCCCACGCGATCTCCGTCGGCGCATTGAGCGGGTTGAACGCGTCGGCGGTGACGCCGTGGCGATTGCGCTGATGCCGGGCGATGCCGAAGTCCCCGAGCTTCAGTTGCTCGTTCTCGCACACGAACACATTGAAGGGCGTGAGGTCGCGATGCAGCGCCTGCCCGCGATGCAGCGTATCGAGTGCGCCGAGGAGCGCCGCGATCTCGCGGCGGACGAAGCGCTCGGGCTGCGGGCCACGCTGCTTGAGCCACGCGCCCACGTCGCCATGCTCGGCGTATTCCATCACGATGCAGTAGCGCATGCCGTCGGCGTCGACTTCCGCGAACCGGTCGAACACGCGCAGCGCGCGCGGCTCCTGCTCGAGCAGCTCGGCGAAGTACGCCTCGCGCAGCCACGCGGTGAGACGGTGGCTGATCTTGATGCAAACCTGCGGCGGCAGCCCGCCCTGAGGCGTGGGAGTCGCCAGATAGACCTCGCCGAATCCTCCCTGGCCGATGAGGCGGTCCAGCCGGTAGGTGCGACCGCTCTCAGAGCTACGAGCCTCGGCTTTCTTTGCCATCGGATCTACTTGCCGCGTGTCCGAGCAACAGTCAAGGGAACTCCGGCGAACCTGGTGTAGGCGTGGATTGCGGCACCCAAGGCGTCTCGCTCGGCCCGTGTGAGCGCTCGGTACAGAACCGTCTTGAGGACGACCGAGTTCCGCCGGACGACGGGCTTCCACTTCCCGATCATCCGGCCATCGAGCAGCACCGCGTGCAGTAGGCGCGAGTCGACCGGCGTAAACGAAGCGTCTCGGCTTTCGCTATAGGACATGATGATCTCGTCGTAGCCCTGCACGAGATCGACGATCGGATTCCTCGAGGTGCTCGTGCGGGGCGGGGGCGCCGGGGGCGCCGAACCGAACCAGAAGGTCCGGCCGGCGATGACTTCACTCTCCAGGCTCTTCCCAACCTCTGCCAAGGCGTCGCGGCCATCTGCTGCTCTCACGCTCGACCAGCGAGCGAAATCATTCAGCGTCGCCGGTCCGCGCGAGGTGAAATAGCGCCGCGCGAGCTCGGCCAGCGCTTCTTCACGGTTGAAGGTCTTCCCGCGTGGGACTCGTTCATCGAGCAGCGCGTAGGTGTGCTGCTTCCCTCGCATCGCACCGCTGCACACGATGGCGTCCAGCTCGGCACGCATGACGATGTAGGCGAGGCGATTACCAGTCGCCCGGATTCCGCCCCGTCTGAGCACGGCGGCCAGCTCGCTTCGTGTCAGATGCGCTCCACCCTCCAATGCCTTGCCAATGATCGAGTTGGATTTGGCGAAGAGTTTGGTGTCGAGCTTGTGCTGCCGGTTGTAGTACGCATTCAAGGCGTTCACTCGCGGCGCTGTGGCCTTCAGCAACCACCGGATGTCTTCGCCGAGCGCGAAGTGCCAAGTGGGTCGCAGGACATGGGTGCGGACGATGACGCCGTCGGCGAACGCCTGTTCGACGTCGGCCTTCGATGCACCACGGGTGCGCTGTGCGACCGACCATTTGGCCATCGGAAACTCCTGGGCCTGAAGGGCAGTCAACCAGCGCACGACTTCTCGGGGAGTGTCGAAACGCGTTCCCCACAGGCGCTGGGTGCGCATGCGCAATGGGGCGATGCCGTCTCGTGTCATGGAACTTCGAAATTCTACATTCTACGGTTGGACATTGGACATCGTAGTAAGTTGGCCCCCTAGGATTCGAACCTAGATTCGCGGATCCAAAGTCCGCTGTCCTGCCATTGGACGAGGGGCCAGTGTCGCGCCGAAATGCAAGTTAATGACGGCCGGCAGTCCATGCAGTAGCTTTTCCCGGGTGAACTCTTACCGCTACCCGGGCAGCCACGTCTTCTATCGCAAGCTCGGCTACGAGTACCCCAAGATCGTGCGCGGCGAGGGGTGCTGGCTCATCGACGAGCGCGGCAAGCGCTACCTCGATGCCGTCGGCGGCGCCTATGTTGCGAACCTCGGCCACTCGAACCCGGAGATTGCGAACTCGATCGCGGAGCAGTGCCGCCAGTTCGGGTACCTGTCAGGCACCATGTTCACCCACGGACCCGTCGAGAACCTCGCCGACGAGCTCGCGGACACGCTGCCAGGCGACCTCTCGAAGCTCTACTTCCTCTGTAGCGGGTCGGAAGCGGTCGAGGCGGCGTTGAAGCTGGCCCGCCAGTATTGGGTCGAGCGGGGACGTCCCACCAAGCACAGGATCATCGCGCTCGGCCCCGGCTATCACGGCAGCACCCTGCTTGCGCTCTCCGCTTCGGCGCGTGAAGCGCACAAGGCACCGTTCCGCCCGTGGCTCGTCGACGTCCACCGCATTCCCGCGCCCTATCCCTATCGCTGCGAGTGCGGCGGCCGCGGCCCGGCCTGTCCGGTGTGCAGCGCAGACGTGTTGGAAGAAGCGATCGAAAAACTCGGTGCCGATCAGGTCGCCGCCTTCATCGCCGAGCCCGTGGGCGGTTCGTCGACTGGCGCGTCGACCCCGCGGCCCGAGTACTTCAAGCGGGTGCGTGAGATCTGCGACCGCCACGACGTGCTCTTTGTGGCCGATGAGGTGCTCGTGGGCGTCGGCCGCACGGGGACCTGGTGGGCGATCGAGCCGTACGGCGTGACACCCGACATCATGACGTTCGGCAAAGGCGTTTCCGCCGGCTATGCGGCGCTGTCGGGCATCGCGGCGCCCGAGCGCATCGTCGACGTGATGGCGAAGGGCTCAGGCAGCTTCGTGCACGCCCAGACATTCTCGCATCACCCGGTGTCCTGCGCGGCCGGTGTGGCCACGATGAAGTACCTCAAGCAACACAAGCTCGTGGAGCGCTGCGCCCAGATGGGTCGCGTGTTGCACGAGCGGCTGCGCTTGCTGGTCGATCTGCCGCACGTCGGGGATGTGCGCGGCCGCGGGCTCCTCGCCGGTATCGAGTTCGTCGAAGACAAGGGGAGCCGAGCGCCATTTCCCCGGTCGGCAAAATTTGCCGAGCGATTTGCGGATGCCGCGCTCGCGGCAGGAATCACGGTATGGCCGAACGTGGGGCACGCCGACGGGACCAGTGGCGACGCCGCGTTGATCGCGCCGCCATTCATCATCACGGAGCCGGAGATCGACGAAATCGTGGGCCGGCTCACGACGGCGCTCGAGAAGACACTCTCAACGGTGAAGGTGCGCGCATGACCGCAGCCCGAGACTACCCGCGGATCGTCGTGCCGCCACCGGGTCCCAAGGCCCGCGCGATCGTCGAGCGGCAGGACCGTTTTGCCTCGACGTCGTATCCCAAGGAGTATCCGCTCGCCGCGGCGCGCGGCGAGCGCGCTGTGGTCGAAGACGTCGACGGCAACCGGTTCCTCGACTTCATGGCGGGTATCGCGGTCGCGTCCACGGGCTATGGGCATCCGAAGGTCGTCAAGGCGGTTCAGGACGCCGCGGCGCGCTTCCTTCATATCTGCGGCTCGGACTTCTACTACGAGAGTTTCGCGGCGCTATGCGAGCGGCTCGCGCAGCTCGCGCCCGGGCCGAGCAAGAAGCGGGTGTTCCTGGCGAACTCCGGAACGGAAGCGGTCGAAGGCGCCATCAAGCTGGCGCGACATTCGACGGGCCGGCCCGCGATCATCGGCTTCCTCGGCGCCTTCCATGGGCGCAGCTACGGCGGGCTCAGCCTCACGGCCAGCAAGGCCGTCCAACGATCGGGGTTCGCGCCGTTCTTGCCCGAAGTCCATCACGTCCCCTACGGCTATCGCTATCGCTGCGAATACTGCCGCGGCGAGTCGGCCTGCACGACGCGCTGCACGTCGTGGATCGAAGAGGAGCTGTTCACCAAGAAAGTGCCGCCCGATAGCGTTGCAGCGATTTTCGTGGAGCCGATCCAGGGGGAGGGCGGCTACGTCGTGCCGCCGCCCGGCTACCTCAAGGATCTGCGCGCGATCTGCGATCGTTACGGCATCCTCCTCGTCTGCGATGAGGTACAATGCGGCGTAGGCCGCACCGGGAAGATGTGGGCGTGCGAATACGAAGGCATCGAGCCCGACATCCTCCTCTCGGCCAAAGGCCTCGGCAGCGGCATGCCGATCGGCGCGATCATCGCCAAAGAGTCGATCATGAAATGGCAGCCCGGGGCCCACGGGACCACGTTCGGCGGCAACCCGGTGTGCTGCGCCGCGGCGCTCGCCACCCTCGACATCGTCGAGAAAGAGCTGCTGCCCAACGTCGCGAAGATGGGAGACCGCCTCATCACCGGTGCGCGCAAGCTGCAGGAGAAGTACGCGGCGATTGGTGATGTGCGCGGGCGCGGCCTCATGGTGGGCGTGGAGTTCGTGAAAGACCGCGACACGCGCGAGCCCGCTCCCGATATTCCTCACCAGATCGTCGGCCGCGCCTTCAAGAAAGGGCTTCTGCTCCTCGGCTGCGGGAAGAGCTCGCTGCGGCTCGCTCCTCCGCTCGTCGTGGATGAGTACGACGTCGACACCGCCCTCCGGATCATCGACGAGTGCCTGCACGAGATGTCGGACTAGCGTCAAAAGTCATGTCGATGCAGGACGCCGTCGCGCGACACGTGCGCGACGGCGACGTCGTGGTCATCGAGGGATTTACCCACCTGATTTCGTTCGCTGCGGGTCACGAGATCATCCGCCAGCGGCGCCGCGACTTGACGCTGTGCCGGCTGACGCCCGACTTGATCTACGATCAGATGATCGCCGCGGGCTGCGCCAAGAAGCTCGTGTTCTCCTGGGCCGGTAATCCCGGCGTCGGGTCGCTGCACGCGTTCCGGCGCGCGGTCGAAGGCCAGACGCTCGAGATCGAAGAATACTCGCATTTCGGCATGGTGGCGCGCTTTTCGGCCGGGGCAGCGCGGCTGCCGTTCTGGACGCTGCGCGACTACGCGGGGACCGATCTCCCCAAGGCCAACCCCCGCATCAAATCGGTGACGTGCCCCTACACCGGCGAAAAACTTGCGACTGTGCCGGCGCTGAATCCCGACGTCACGATCGTGCACGCGCAACGCGCCGACGACCAGGGCAACACGCAGATCTGGGGACTACTCGGCGTCCAGAAAGAAGCGGCGTTCGCATCACAGCGCGTCATCGTCGTCGTCGAGGAGCTGGTGGAGGAGCGGGTGATCCGCTCGGATCCGAACCGGACGCTGCTTCCGGCGACGATCGTGAGTGCCGTCGTGGTCGAGCCGTGGGGCGCGCATCCGTCCTACGCGCAGGGCTACTACGACCGCGACAACGAATTCTACATCGGCTGGGACACGATCTCTCGCGAGTCCGCAGGGCTCAATCATTATCTAGACGAATTCCACGGCTGGCCGAGCGGTTGAAGGCGGGCGAGCAGCGCTGTGCGGGAGTCAACTACGGCTTCTGACTACACGCCCGACGAGATGATGGCTGCCGTGGCCGCGCGCGAGCTGGCCGACGGCGAGGTCGTGTTCGTCGGGATCGGCCTGCCGAACCTCGCCTGCAACCTGGCGCGCCGCACACACGCGCCGAATCTCGTGCTCATCTACGAGTCGGGCGCGGTCGGCGCGACGCCGTCGCGGCCCCCCGTCTCGATCGGCGATCCCGCGCTCGTCACCGGATCGCTGATGGTCTGTGGCATGGCGGACGTGTTCCAGCTCTTTCTCCAGAACGGACGGATCGAGGTCGGATTCCTCGGTGGGGCGCAGGTGGACAGACGCGGCAACATCAACACCACGGTGATCGGGTCGTACGATCGCCCCAAGGTCCGCCTCCCCGGCTCAGGGGGCGCCGCAGAGATTGCGATTCACGCGCACCGCATCCTGATCGTCGCGAAGCTGTCGCCCCGCGCGTTTCCCGAGCGTGTCGATTTTCTGACGAGCCCCGGCCAGCGCGTCGCCAAAGTGATCACCGACAAGGGCGTGCTCGAACGTGACGACGCGAGCGGCGATCTCGTGCTCGCCGGACTGTATCCTGGTGTCGAGGCGGGCGAGGTGCGCGCCGGCGTCGGCTGGAAGCTCGAGTCCCGGTCGCGGCTGAACCGATTGGACCCACCTACCACCACGGAGCTGCAGTTGTTGCGCGAAGTGCTGGACCCGCAACGGCTCTATCTCAAATCATGATCCTCGCCCTCGCGCTGGTGCTGCAGACGAGCGGTGATTCCCTGGCGGTCCGCGTCCGCCAGCTCGCCGACACGTATCTCACCGCCTACTTCGCGCAGCATCCCGACGAAGCGACGCTCGACGGTGTGGCGAATACGCGGCACGACCGCCTGCCGGATAATTCGCCCGCCGCGCTCGCGCGCTGGCAGGACCATGAGGACGCCTGGCTCGTGCTGCTCAAACGCATCGATCCGAAGCGATTGGCAGACCGACCGGAGTGGGTCGCGTACGGGATCATGCGCGACGCGATCGAAGGCTCCGTGGCGACGCGCGTGTGCCGCTACGAGCTGTGGAGCGTCGCGCACACCGGTGGCGGCTGGCTGTCGTCGATTACCTCGCTCGCGGCGCTCCAGGGCGTGGGCACCGACGAAGCGCGGCGCCAGGTGCTCGCGCGCTGGCACGCCATTCCCGCCTACATCGCGACGGAGACGGCGAACCATCGAGAAGGGCTGCGGCGTGCCTATACGGCCCCCCGTCACAATGTCGAAATCGCCTTGAGCGAAATCGACACGCTCCTTGCGACGCCGATCGAGCGCTCACCGCTCTACGACCCCGCCCGCCGCGACTCCACCCCGAGGTTCGGTGCCGAGCTCGGACAGGTGATCGAGCGCGAGATCGTGCCGGCGATGCGGGCGTACCGCGATTTCCTCGCCACCGAGTATGTCGGAGGTGCGCGGACCGAGATCGGCGTGTCTGCGAACCCGCACGGGTCCGATTGCTATCGCGCCAGCATTCGCGCGACGACCGGTCTCGCGCTCTCGGCGGACTCTGTGCACCGGCTGGGCCTCGCGACCGTCGACCAGCTCGAGACTGCGATGCGGGCGATCGCGATTCGATCGTTGGGCACGAGCGACGTCTCTCGGCTGCTCGAGCGGCTGCGCAGCGACACGGCCTACACATTCCACACGCGTGAAGAGATGCTGGAGCGGGCCCGGGAAGCGCTGGCGCGCGCGCGCGACGCCATTCCGGGCACGTTCGGTCGGCTGCCGCGCGCGCCCGTCATCGTGGAGCCCTACCCGGCGTTTCGCGAGCGCCAGAGCGTGGGCGAGTGGAACCCGCCTGCCGAGGACGGCAGCCGGCCCGGGATTTACTACCTGTCCACGTACGACCCGCGGCACAAGTCGCGCGCCGACCTCGAGGCGCTGTCGTTCCACGAAACGATTCCGGGGCATCATCTGCAGGGCACGATCGCGCTCGAGCGAGGCGACACGATCCCCGCCATCGCGCGCTATTTCTGGTCGCCGGGAATGGGGGAAGGCTGGGCCGAGTACGCCGAGCAGCTCGCCGACGAGATGGGACTGTATTCCTCCGACACGGCCCGGTTCGGTATGCTGGCCGACATCACGCTCTCGGCGACATTGCTGGTGGTGGACACGGGGATCCACGAGTTCGGTTGGACGCGCGCGCAGGCGATCGACTACATCCGCGAGCACACGCACGTGCCGCTGCTGCGCGCGGAAGTGGCGGTCGATCGCTATCCCGTCTGGCCCGCGCAAGGCTTGTCCTATGGACTGGGACGGCTGGAAATCCGGCGGCTCCGCGCGCTAGCGGAGCAGCGACTGCGCGCGAAGTTCGATATCCGCGCCTTCCACGACCGCGTGCTGGAAAACGGCGCGGTGCCGCTGCCGCTGCTCCGCGCGATGATTGAACGATGGATCGACGCGTCGCGCTGATGGGCGTGGCGTTGTTGGTAGGGGCGCAGCATGCTGCGCCCCCCCGTCTGGATGCGCAACGAACACCAGTTCTCAACCAGGTCGACCTCCCCCACGCCTACTACTGGCGCGAGATGTACGTCCCCCAGGTCACCAGTGGCCCCAGCTCGGCGACGTGGTCCCCGGACGGGACCGAGCTGATCTACTCGATGCAGGGGACACTGTGGCGCCAGCGTCTCGGCTCACCGGCCGCGACCCAGCTGACCTCGGGGCCGTCGTATGACTATCAGCCCGACTGGTCGCCCGACGGCGGGACGATCGTGTTTGCGCGCTACGCGCACGACGCGATCGAGCTGCAGCTGCTCGACCTGACCTCTGGCAGCATCACGCCGCTCACTTCCAACGGGGCGGTGAATCTCGAGCCGCGCTGGTCGCCGGATGGATCGCGCATCGCGTTCGTTTCGTCGTTGTACCATGGACGCTGGCACATCTTTATCCTGGGCCACGCAGTGGCGAAGGATCTGCTTTTCGGCGAGCCGGTCCGGCTCACCGACGACAACGACAGCCAGTTGCCGCGCTACTACTACAGCAAGTGGGATCACTACATCTCGCCGGCGTGGTCACCCGACGGCAAGGAGATTATCCTCGTGTCCAATCGCGGCCACATCCACGGCACCGGCGGGTTCTGGCGGATGGAGGCGCGCCCCGGAGCGCCGTTGCGCGAGCTGCGCTACGAAGAGACGACGTGGAAGGCGCGGCCCGATTGGTCGCCTGACGGCACGCGCGTCATCTACAGCTCCTATCTCGGCAGGCAGTGGCATCAGCTCTGGCTGATGACGAGCGAGGGCGGGGATCCCTTCCCCTTGACCTACGGCGAATTCGACGCCACCGCGCCGCGCTGGTCGCGCGACGGCAACCGGATCGCGTTTGTCTCCAACGAACGCGGCAATACGTCGCTGTGGGTGATCGACGTCCCAGGAGGACGAAAGCAGCCCATCGCGGCGCGCGAGCGGCATTATCGCGGACCCGTGGGAACGTTGCGCATCGACATCGTCGATCGCGCCGGGCGGCCGCTCTCCGCGCGAGTCTCGGTCACGACCGCCGAAGGCCGTGGCTACGCGCCCGACGATGCATGGCGCCACGTGGACGAAGCGTTCGACCGCTCCGAGCGCCAATTCGAGTACTCGTATTTCCACTCGGCTGGCGCCGCTGAGCTCACGGTGCCGGCCGGGCGAGTGCACGTCGAGGTGTGGCATGGACCGGAGTATCAGGTCTTTCGTGCCGACGTGAACGTGCCGACGGGTATACCTACCACACGGCGCGTCGTTCTCAATCGACTGGACAGTCTTCCGGCGCGCGGGTGGTGGAGCGGCGACGTGCACGTGCACATGAACTACGGCGGCGCCTATCGCAACACGCCCCCGCATCTCGCGTTCCAGGCACGAGCCGAAGATCTCCACGTCGTCGAAAACCTGATCGTGAACAAAGAGCAGCGCATTCCGGACATTGCGTATTTCCGTACGGACGCCGACCCGGTGTCCACGCCGACGTTCCTGCTCCGGCACGCGCAGGAATTTCACACCAGCGTGTGGGGCCACCTGGGACTCCTCGGCCTCGGCTCGCACTACATCCTGCCCGAGTACGCCGGCTATCCCAACACGGCGGCGTCGAGTCTCGCGCTCACGAACGCGACCGTGGCCGATCTCGGCCATGCGCAGGGCGCGCTCGTCGGCTACGTCCACCCATTCGACACGAAGCCCGATCCTGCCGATACCACCGCGCCGCTGTTCTACGAGCTTCCGGTCGACGTCGCGCTGGGCAAAGTGGACTATCTCGAGGTCATGGGATACTCGGATCACCTCATCACATCGGAGATCTGGTACCGACTGCTCAACTGCGGATTCCGGTTACCGGCAGCCGCGGGGACTGATGCGTTTCCCAATTTCGCCAGTCTGCGTGGGCCGCCCGGGCTGGTGCGAGTGTTCGTGCACTCCGGGGCGAAACTCGATCACAAGAGTTGGCTTGCGGGACTCAAGGCGGGACGAACGTTCGTGACGAACGCGCCGCTGCTCGAATTCTCGCTCGCCGGCCATGGTATTGGTGACGAGATCCGCCTTCCAGCCGGGATGCATCAGTTGAAGGCGATCGTGCGGTTGCGATCCAGCGTCCCGATCGATCACGTCGAGATCATTGGGAATGGGAGGGTCGTCGCGACGGTCGCGCTCGATTCGGACCGCATGACAGCCAACGACACGGTGTCGGTTCCGGTGAATGGGAGCGGCTGGTTTGTGCTGCGCGCGTACAGCGATCGTGCCGAGATGCCCGTGCTCGATCTTTATCCGTTTGCTTCGACGAGCCCCATCTACGTGCGGGTCGGCGACCAACCCGTGCGCTCTGCCGGGGACGCCGCGTTCTTTGTGAAATGGATCGAGCGGGTGGAGGCCGGGGCGCGGGCGAGCACGGCGTGGAATACGCCCGATGAAAAGGCCGCGGTGTTGCAGACGTTCGCGCGGGCCCGCGCGGTATTCAGTCCTAGTTCGCCGACTGCACCGTAATCCGCGCCGGTGCCGAGCGGTGGGCCGGATCATTCACCCAACCAAAGACGTCGTACTGGCCAGGTGGAATGACCACCGTTTCTCCCGCCAGCCAGCTGAACGTCATGGTCTTCGTCTCGAACGGCTTCAGTACCAGAGGCTGGTACACCAATTCGCCGGTGACGCAATAGAGGAGATTGCTTCCGCCCACAATCTGCCCATCGGCGCCCTGAACCCAGAAGTAAATCGGACATGCCGAGATTTCGACCGGGCGTACCGCGGTGTTCTTCAGCGTCAGGACGACGTTCGCCGTCGTTCCCGCTACGACCGTTGTCGGTTCGACGCGCAGCGCGACGTGTATCGCATCGAGATCATTGATCGGAGCAGGGCCGGTCGAGCTGTGACAGGAGACGAGCAGCACGACGAAACCGGGCAGAAATAGGCGGCGCATACTAGCCTATACCCCCGATGGGCAGGGGCCCGTCACTCGCGGTCGACCGGGTCGTCGTTTCGATCAGTCTTTGATGTTTTGTGCCCAGCCGCTCTACCGCGTCGTCGCGCTCCCTCTCCTTCTTATAGACGGCCGCGACGGCGCTCCCCGACCCACACAGGCGTACCCAGATCGGCCCGGTTCCGGCGACCCGCTCGTAGAGCGCGCGCAGCTCCGGATGCTTGCCGAATACCACCGTTTCGAAGTCGTTGCCGCCGAGCCGCCCAATGCTTCCCCAGGTGCTGAGCGCGTCCGCATCGAGGGAGACCGGCCCCCGCGAAGCGGGGGAGCGATTCTGCGCGTCCCACCAGGCGTACGCGTCGGGGGTCGCCACCGGAATCGGCGGGACCGCCACCAGCGCCGGTTGTGACGGCGGCGCGGGTACACGGAACTGGCGCTCGCCGCGGCCCCACGCCAGCGCCAACGCCGCCCCGCTCGTGAAGAACGCGACATCGGCGCCGAGTTTTGCCGCGAAATGGTGCAGCTCGTGACGCGGTACCGCGTTGCCGGTCAGCGCGTTCACCGCGTGCAGCGCCGCGGCTCCATCGCTCGAGCCCCCGCCGAGTCCTGCCCGTACGGGAATCCGCTTGGTGAGCTTGATGGCGACGCCAAAGCGATTGCCGGTTGCATCGAGGACCATGCGGGCGGCTCGCACCGCCAGGTTCTCGTCACTGGGGCCGAGATCAGGTCCCTCCACCTCGAGGGTCACACCCGAGTCGATGCGTTGCACGGCGAGCTCGTCCGCCAATTCCAGAAGGGCGAAGGCGGTTTCGATCTGATGAAAGCCGGATGATTCGCGCGCGAGAATCCGCAGGAAGAGGTTGACCTTGGCGTGCGCCAGGATGCGACGCGCGTCGCTCACTCGGCGCTCCCGCGCGCGGCACTGCTCAGCTCACCCAGCCGCAGGTGCAGGCGCGACAGCGACCACAGGCCGAGCACGGTGATCGGGATGAACGTCGTGAGGTGATACGTCAACGCGTAGGCGATTGCGAGGCTCGAGTCCACGCCGTACAGCTGCAGGGTCAACAGTGTCGCCGCCTCGAAGACGCCGCCGTATCCCGGTGTCGATGGAATGGCGACGCCAAAACCGATGATGCCCTGCAGGAGCAGCGCCGCCTCGAGCGGGACGTGGAGTCCGAAGGCGCGAAAGCAGATCGCGAAGGCTGCGGCGTTCTTGATCCAGAGCACCAGCGACCACAGGACGACACCCGCGAATCGCCCGGGACTCTTGAGCACTGCCAGCCCTTCGACGATGCCATCGAAGACGCGAACCACCCGGTCCGCCGCGCGGACCGGCAGGACGCGCCGCGAAATGCGCGCGACCAGCACCATCCAGGGCGCGGGCCGGTTCGCGATGAGCAGTGCCAGGAGCAGCACCACGCCAAACAGCACCGCCGTCGAAGCCGCGATCGCCGAGACCGACCGACCACCGACGAGGGCGTGCGTGGGGAACGACGGCGCGGCGATCGCCACGGCCATCAGCCCCAGCATGACGAGCGCGTCGAACACTCGCTCCACGGCGATGGAGCCGAGCGCCGTCGTGAAACGCACCGGGAGCTGGCGCGAGGCGACGTACGCGCGCGCGAACTCGCCGGCACGGGCGGGGAGCAGATTGTTCGCCATGAAGCCGATCGTGGTCGCGTGCCACAGCGCCATCCAGGGGAACGGCCGGCCGTCTGCATCGCGCAGGATCAGACGCCACCGAATGGCACGCACAGGAAAGGTGACGGTCGCAACGACGATCGTGAGGAGCAACAGCCAGCCGTTGGCATGCTGCGCGTAGTTCCAGACTTTGCTGAGGTCGATCTTGTACAGCACCCATACCAGCAGTGCCACGCTGATGGCGAGCCCGATCAGCCAGGCTCCCCTCCAGCGGTTTTTCTTACTCGGGTTCGATGGCGAGGACAACGAGATCGCAGACTTCGTCGATGATCGCGCGCAGGCTTTCGCCGCTCGCGCGCTTGGCCGCCTCGCGCAACTCCTGCGCGCGCTGACGGGCACTGGCGCCCTTGTAGAGCAGAGTCTTGATGTCGACCGGTTCGTTCCCGTTACCGCGGGGCGCCGCCCCGGGGGCAGCCGCGACTCGAGACGCTCCCCCGGTGATCAGCTCCTCGAGCGACGCCGGTCCCACGCCCGCCGCGACCATCTGTTGGTATCGCGTCCACGTGCCCGCCAGATCGGACGATGACTCCGCGCCGATCGGCGCCGACGGCGCCGCGGGTTTTGGCCGTACGACCGCAGTTGCTGGAGGTTGTGAAGGGGCCGCTGCAGCGCCACCCAACCGGCGCACCGCGAGCGTGACCCCCGCCAGCGCCGCGGCGATCGCCGTGTCATCGCTCGCTCCGGATGCGGAGAGAATGTCTCCCGCCTTGCGCACCTCAGCCGCGTAGAGCGCGGGCTGGTTCACGGCGATCCCGCTCGTCACGGCCTCACGCGCCGCCTGCGCGAACTCGGCGACGCGCTCGGCGACGGGCCCGCCGCCGACAGACCCGAGCGCGCGGAACGTGCTGGCCAACGTATGCGCGCGCAGCTCGCGTTGGGTCGCGCTGGGCGCCCGTTCCAGCGAGTCCGCGGCCTGCCGCAGGTGCTCCCCATGGCTCACCAACTCGAGACGGCCGAGATTCGCGGGCCTGGCACTCTCGCCGCCGGGCGGCGTGCCGCGTCGGATGATCGTTGCCACGGTCTCGATCGAGACGACGTCGGGCTCGCTGTCCATGAACTGCACCAGCAGCCCCGCGAACTTGCGGAACTCCGCGCTTTCCGGATCGGGGCGGCCGCGCTCGGCGACTTCACGGGCTGCGTGCGCGATCGACGTGGCCGCCATCTGGAACAGCTCGGCGATCGTGTCGCCGGCGCCGGCGGGTGGTGCGCCACTGGTCCGGCCGATCTCGCCGATCGCTTGCTCGATTCCTTCGAGGAGATCCGGCAGCGGGGGGAGATCGGTGAGTGCGGCGAGGCCGCGGAGCGGCTGTAGCGCCTTCAGGACCTGCTGCAGCGGATCATGCGCCATCGGATTGGCGCGTATCGCCCGGCCGGCGCGATCGAGCGCGCTGGCAATCGCGGCGCCCTCGCGCGCGACGAAGGCGCGCGCGCCCGCGTCGAGGCCCATCGCCTCCGCCGCTCGAACCTGGGCCGAGGGACGCCCGCCGAGCTGTTCGAGCTGGCTCGCCAACGCCTCCGCCTTGGCGGTATCGGCTTGGCTCCAGGTCGGCGCCTTGCGCACGAAGATCTTGAGATCATCGACCGCACGAATCGCGATCTGCTTCGTCGCCGCGTCCCAGGGGCGCCGGCCCTCGCGCACGCCGCGCGCGAGCGCCTCAAGCCCCATCGCCGCGCGCGCGATCCCCTGCTGGCTGGCCATCAGCGCGCTGCCGCGTAGCGCGCGCGCCAGGCGTACTAACTCCTCGGCCGCCGGCGGGGCCGGGGGCTGGAGCAGGGTATCGAGCCGGTCGAGATACTCCCCCGCCTCGAGGGCGAAGAAGTCCGACATGCCGAGCGGCTGAGTCATGGTTGGAACAACATAAGTAGATTAGGCGCTCGGTGGCCATGGTGCTGGATGTAAAGGACTTGCGCTATCACCTCCCCGCGAACGGGAGACCCCTGGTCGATGGGATCTCCTTCGCCGTGGGGGCCGGTGAGACGTTGGTCCTCCTCGGCCGCAGCGGCTCCGGGAAGACGACGACTCTGAAGCTCGTGAACCGCCTACTCACGCCCACGGGCGGGGCTGTACAGATCGCGGGCGAGCCCGCAGCGGCGGCCCGTGCGACCGCGCTGCGGCGCCGCATAGGCTACGTGATTCAGGACGTGGGACTCTTCCCCCACTTTTCCGTCGCCGCCAACGTCGGACTGTTGCCGCGGCTCGAGCAGTGGCCCGCGGATCGCATCGAGCGTCGCGTGCGCGAGCTCCTCGCGCTCGTGGGACTCGACCCCGACACCTTCGCCGCGCGGTTGCCGCACCAACTCTCCGGCGGTCAGCGCCAACGCGTCGGCATCGCGCGCGCGCTGGCCCTCGATCCACCGCTGCTGCTCCTCGACGAGCCATTCGGCGCGCTCGACCCGATCACGCGCCTGGAGCTCCAGCGCGAATTCCGCGCTCTCGAAAGCACGCTCGGGAAAGCGATGGTCCTCGTCACGCACGATGTGCGTGAGGGATTGTTGCTCGGTACGCGCATCGGGCTGCTCGACGCCGGCCGGCTGGCGTTTCTCGGAACGCCGGACGAGTTTCGCGCCAGCACGCTGCCCGAGGTCCGCCAATTCATGGAGGCTGCGTGAGGCTGTTCGAGTTTTACGGCCGTCACGCAGGCGAAGTGTGGTTGCTCCTGAGGCAGCACATCGGCCTCGTCGCGATTTCCACCGCTCTCGCCGCGCTGATCGGGCTGCCCCTCGGTGTCCTCGTGGCCCGGCGTCCTGGCTGGCGCCGGCCGGTGCTCGGCATCGCGAATGTCTTCCAGACCATCCCGAGTCTCGCCCTCTTCGGGCTCTTGATTCCGGTGTTCGGGATCGGCGCGTGGACCGCTATCGCCGCGCTCGTCGTCTACGCGCTCCTCCCCATTGTCCGCAACACCTACGCGGGGATTGCCGGCGTGGACCCCGCGGTGCGCGAGGCGGGTCGGGGAATGGGCATGACTGATGGTGAGCTGCTGCGGCTCGTCGAGCTCCCCCTCGCCGCCGGCGTCATCCTCGCCGGCGTGCGCATCGCCACCGTGGTGAGTGTGGGGATCGCGACGATCGCGGCGGCGATCGGCGCGGGCGGGCTCGGCGTCTACATTTTCCGTGGCGTGGCGACGGTGGACGACACCTTGATCCTGGCAGGGGCCATCCCCGCCGCGCTGCTCGCGCTGCTGGCTGACGCACTGCTTGGCCTGGTGGAGCGAAGGCTCGTTTGGCGGCAGCGATGAAGCGCGTCTTGCTGCTCGCGCTCGCATTGTCGGGTTGTGCGAAACACGAGCGCATCGTCGTCGGCGCGAAGAACTTCACCGAGTCCGACCTGCTGGCCGAGATCGTGGCGCAGCAGATCGAGCGACGGACGCAGGTACCGGTCGAGCGCCGCTTGCATCTCGGCGGCTCGTTCGTGTGCCACCAGGCCATCCTCGCCGGTGAAATCGACTTGTACGTCGAGTACACGGGCACGGCGTTCACGGCCATTCTGAAGCAGCCTCCCATCGCCGATCCGGACAGCGTCTACCGCTACGTCAGCGGGGCCTACGCGCGCGATTTCAAGTTGCGGTGGACCGCGCCGTTCGGCTTCAACAACACGTTCGCGATCCTGGTGCGGCGCGCCGATGCGGAACGATACGGCTTGCGGTCGATCGCGGATCTCGGGCGCGTGGCGCCCCGCTGGAAGGCAGGATTCGGGTACGAGTTCCTGGAACGCGCGGACGGATTCGCGGGTCTTGCAAAGGTGTACGGCCTGACCTTTTCGCAGCCGCCGACCGCGATGGACCTGGGGCTCACCTATCGGGCGCTGGCCGATGGTCGCGTCGACGTCATCGCGGGGAACTCGACCGATGGGCAGATCGCCGCGCTCGACCTGGTTGCGTTGAAGGACGATCGCGGCTACTTCCCGCCGTACCAGGCGGCCCCGATTGTCAGGGCGGCGACGCTCGAGAAATATCCCGCGGTTGCGGCAGCACTGGCGGAGTTGGGCGGCAAGATATCCGACGCGGAGATGCGACGGCTGAACGCATTGGCCGATGTGGAGCATAAGGACATCGCGGACATCGCGCGCACGTGGCTCGCGGAGCGGGTCCCCTAAGGAGGCTTCCGATGGCAGAAGCAGAGGGTGTGGTTGTCGTTCGGGGCGGAGCGAAGGGCTTCGTCCAGGAAATCAGCGCGGGCCGTCATCATCTCGTCGCGGATGAGCCCGTTGCCTCGGGTGGCACGGACCGCGGACCGGGTCCCTACGACCTGCTTATGTCGGCACTCGGTGCCTGCATGTCCATGACCATCGCGCTCTACGCGCGAACGAAAAAGTGGCCGCTCGAGAGCGTCGAGATCCGCCTGAGTCACTCGCGGGTGTACGCCACGGATTGCCGCGACTGCGTGGTCCGGGACGACACGCTGCTGGATCGAATCGACACGCAGGTTAAGCTCTCGGGCCCGCTCACGGCGCAGCAGGAGCAGAAGCTGATGGAAGTGGCGCACAAGTGTCCCGTGCACCGGACGCTCAAGTCCGACATCGACATTCGAGAAGTGACCACGTCTACGCCGTAGATTCGCCTCTGGGGGACAACGCGATGTAGTGCGTGGTGCGTTCGCGACCGACGACGAGCGCCCGGATGCGTTCCTCCACCTCGCGGTCCGATTGCGTCGTCCGATCATGTTGGCGAAGATGCTCCGCCCACGATTCCACGAGCCAACACTCCACACACCGCCGCGGATCCGCGGAATCCACGAACAGCTCCCAGAAGACGGCGCCGTCGCGACTGCGGATCGGCCGCAGCTGGCTGCGCATGGCGTCGACGAACGCGGCGCGCTGATCCACTTGGACGATATACTCGACCGTGACGAGCACCGGCCCGGCCTCGGCGTCGAGGTTCCCGGCTACGACCGGATCGGGCCAGTTTTGCGAGTGTTCCAGGTTGCCGGCCTCGGCGGCCGCGAGGCGAAAGCGCGGTATCAGGCCGAGGCCAAGCAGTAGAGCGATCCCCGCCCCGGTGAGTGCCCATTGCGTGCCGGCTCGGGTCGCGACGGTGCCCCACAGCAGCGCGCCGATCGCGAGCGACCCGTACAGCGTCAACGTCGAGATCGAAAGCGCCCGGCCGCGCACCCATTCGGCCGCGCCGCGCTGGGCGGCGAGAATCAGACTCGACAAGGTGGTGAGCCAGCCCGCGCCCGCGATGACCATGGCGCCGATCAGCAACGGAAAAGTTCTGACCCACGCGAGCGACAGACATCCGAGCGCGAACGCGGCGGTGGCCACCGCGGTGATGGCATCCGTCGACCAGCGCTTGCGCCACGTTGGTAACAACGACGCGCCCAGCAGTCCACCGAGGCCGAGGCTGCCGACGAGAGCACCGTAGGACACGGGCCCGCGACTGAGCGACACCTTCACGACGAGGGGCAGCAGCGCCCAGAGCGCGCTAGCGAAACCAACGAACGCGGCGGTGCGGACGACGACCGTGCGCAGCGCGGGGGCGAAGCGCACGTAGCGCACGCCGGCTCGCATCGCCGAAGCGAGGCGCTCCGCCGGGAGCGTCGTGCGCACAGGCTTGCGCCTCCAGCGCCAGAGGACGAAGAACACGCCCAGCACCGACACTGCATTGATGAAGAAGACCGGCCCCGGTCCGCCGGCGACGATGATCACGCCCGCAAGGGCCGGTCCAATCGCGCGCGCGATGTTGATCGCGATGCTGCCGAGTCCGATCGCCGCGGGCAGCTCCTCGCGCGGCACCGTTTCGGGAATGATGGCCTGCCAGGCGGGCAAGTCGATCGCGCTGCCGGCCCCGATGGCGAGCGTGATCACGAGCAGCATCCACGGTTGGATCACGCCGGTGATCGTGAGGACGCCGAGCAACGCGGTGGTCACGAACCACCACACCTGCGCGATGAGCAGGATCCGGCGCCGGTCGAAGATGTCCGCGAGGGCACCGGCGGGAAGCGCCAGCAAGAACAGCGGCAGCGTCGTGGCGGCCTGGACGAGCGAGACCAGGAGGGGTGAGGGTGCGAGCAGCGTCATCAGCCACGCCGCCGCCGCGTCGTGCATCCAGGTGCCGATGTTGGAGGCGACGTCGGCGATCCAGAGACTGCGGAAGAGGGGCCGGCGCAGCGGGGTCCAGGCGGAGGCCGGGGGGGGCGCGGTCACGACAACGAATCTACGCGCGCCCTAGCGCCCGGGAACCGCGATACCCCCCCCGATCCTTCAGGAGGACCGCTGATCTATACTTCCTAGAATTGGAGTCGCTCGAAACACGCCAGAAAGGACGTCAGTATGACAGACTCGACCGAACGTGCCGTGCTCGCGGGTGGCTGCTTTTGGGGGATGCAGGATCTGCTGCGACGCTACCCGGGCGTGATCAGCACGCGGGTTGGCTACACGGGCGGCGACGTTCCCAACGCCACGTACCGCAATCACGGCACCCACGCCGAGGCGATCGAGATCATTTTCGATCCGCGGCAAATCAGCTATCGGCGGTTGCTCGAGTTCTTCTTCCAGATTCATGATCCCACGACAAAAAACCGTCAGGGCAACGACGTAGGCGCGAGCTACCGTTCGGCAATTTTCTTCACCAACGAGAGTCAAAAGCAGACGGCGTACGACACCATTGCTGATGTCGACGCCTCGGGACTGTGGCCACGGAAAGTTGTGACGGAGGTGGCGCCTGCCGGTCCGTTCTGGGAGGCGGAGCCCGAGCACCAGGACTATCTGGAGCGCTATCCGGACGGTTACACCTGCCACTTCATCCGGCCCGATTGGGTGCTACCGAAGCGAGCCGTTTCGTCGCCGGCATAGAGCTCAGGCGTAGCTCTTGATCGCCTCCCGCAGGCTGCCCTCATCACGCTTGCCGCGATACCGTTCGCCATTGATAAAAATGGACGGCGTGCCTTCCACACCGTTGGCGCTGCCGCTCTGAACGTCCCGTTCGACGCGCTCGGCGAATTGGTGCGTCTTCATCGCCTCGAGATAGGCGCGCATGTTCACACCCGTTGCCGTCGCGCGCTCCTCGAGGTCGGGAGCCTCGAGGTGGTACTGGTCGGCGAATAAGGAGTCGTGCATGCGCCAGAACGCGTCCGGCCCCGCGAGCGCCGAGACCGTTTCCGCCGCCTCCGCGGCCATCTGCGCATGCGGATGGATCTCGCGCAGCGGGAAGTAGCGATACACATAGCGGAATCGATCACTGTCCCGACGCCGCAGCTGCAGGATGACCAGCTCCAGCGCGCGAGTATAGGGACACTCGTAGTCGCCGTAAACGAGAATCGTCACCGGCCCAGATCCCCGCACGTGATCGTCTTTGTCTACGGTCACCGTCATACTGTCTCCTTTGCAACTTCCTGGCGTAATGCCGGCGCGACGTGCGTGCCGAGCAGCTCGATGGCACGCATGAGCTTGGCGTGGGGCAGGGAAGAGGCATTCATCTGAAAGGTGATGCGGGAAATCCCCCCCAATGCCTCGCTGTGCCGAATGATCTTCTCGACCACGTCGTCGGGCTCGCCGATCAACAGCGCGCCGGTGGGCCCGCGCTGCGCGTCATAATGCGCGCGGGACATGGGCGGCCAACCGCGTTCTCTCGCGACGGAATTCATGGCGCGAGCATAGCCGGGGAAGAAGTCATCCGCGGCCTCTGGCGTCGTGGCGGCGACATAGCCGAGGGAGTGGACACCGACCTTGAGCTGATCACGCGGATGTCCGGCGCGCTCGGCGGCCTCCCAATAGAGGTCGACGAGCGGACGGAAGCGATGCGTCTCGCCACCAATGATCGCGACCATCAGCGGAAGGCCCAGCGTCCCGGCCCGCACGAACGATTCCGGCGTGCCGCCGACGCCCAACCAGATCGGCAGCGGATTCTGCATGGGCCGCGGGTAGACGCCCTGACCGGTCAACGCCGCGCGGTGTCGGCCCGACCAGTGCACATGCTCGTGCTCCCGGATCTTCAGGAGCAGGTCGAGCTTTTCCGCGAAGAGAGCGTCGTAGTCTTCGAGGCGCAGCCCGAAGAGCGGAAATGCGTCGATGAAGGAGCCGCGCCCGACCACCATCTCCGCGCGACCCTGTGACAGCAGATCGAGGGTCGCGAAGTTCTGGAAGACGCGGACCGGATCGGCGGCGCTCAGGACGGTAACGGCGCTCGTCAGCCGGATGCGCTGCGTTCGCGTCGCCGCCGCGGCAAGGATGATCGCAGGAGCGGAATCGAGGTAGTCCTTGCGGTGGTGCTCCCCGATCCCGAAGACATCGAGACCTACCTGATCCGCATGTTCGATCTGCTCGACCAGATCCCGCAGCCGCTGCGATGGACTGACCGCGAGGCTTGCTTCGTCGTACGCAGCTGCGAAACTGTCGATGCCAACTTCTATTCCCGTATTACCCGACACAGCAATCACGCTCCAATTGTGGTTTATCGCCGGCGTGGCTTCGCCTCTTGCATGAGCTCTCGCCCCCAGCGCTCGATCGCCTGCGCGAGGTCGCCGAAGGTCCGCCCGCTTCTCGTCAGCTCGTAGCTGACCCGCACTGGCGGACCTGCGTCGACGCTGCGCACCAGCAACCCGCGCACCTCCAGGTCCTTCAACCGCGCCGAGAGCACCTTATCCCCCGGACCTTTGGCGCGCGCGGAGAGCTCGCTGAACCGCAGGGGCCCCCCCTGCAAGACATTGAGGATCAGCGCATTCCAGGAACGACCCAGCACCTCGATCGCAGTCTGGAACGTCTGGCATTGGGAATCCACCGGTTTCGTCATGGCGCCAAGTGTACCTCAAACACTTCCCAAGAGAAAGCCCCTTGACATCGGGAAGCGAGCTGGTGATTATACTTGCCGTTAGATAGTTCCATTCCACAAGAAAGTACGAGGCTATCACATGAGTATTGGAATCCTGATTCTGCGCCTGGTGGTCGGCCTGACGCTGGCTGCCCACGGCACCCAGAAGCTCCTCGCCCTGACTCAGACGGGGGCCGCGCTTGAACAGTTGGGCTTCGTTCCCGGCCGGCGCAATGCGTTGGTGGCGGGACTGGCCGAAACGGGAGCCGGCCTGTTGCTGGCGCTCGGCCTGGCGACCCCGGTGGCGGCAGCGGTGGCGCTCTCCGTCATGGTCGTCGCTGGGGTGAGTGCGCATGCGCCAAAGGGCTTCTTCGTGCACAACGGCGGCTACGAGTACACGCTGATCCTGGGAATCGCGGCCTTGAGCGTCGCGTTCACGGGTCCCGGCGCGTTGTCGCTCGATGCCGTGCTCGGCGTTCACGATGCGGGAGCGGGGTGGGGGCTGGCCACATTGGTCGTCGGTCTCGCTGGCGCGGGTTTGCGGCTCGCTACGCGGCAGTTTCCGGCGCCCAGCACGGCGAGCCCGGGCGAGACTGTTAGAGGCGAAACTGTTGCTGGTGACTAAGCGTTCAGTTTGGCAGTCTCCATGAGCACAACCGCATGAGCGCAACCTTACGTCTGACCCGAGCGGCCTTCGGCGCCGTGCAGCGGGCGTCCCCCCGCCTCGCGGCGCTGTGGGCCGCGCGCATTTTCTGCACGCCCCCACGCCGTCCGATCAGCGAGCGCATGGCCAGCTGGCTGCGCGAGGCGCGGCGCTTCACGGTTGTCGTCGGCGGGCGACGCGTCGCGGCGTGGTCGTGGGGCGAGCGCGGACCGGGGGTTCTGCTGGTCCACGGGTGGGGGAGCCGCGGCGCTCGCTTCGTGGACCTCGGCAATGCCCTGCTTACGGAGGGGTACCGCGTGGTGACGTTCGATGCGCCGGGACACGGCGCTTCCGCGGGCCGGCTCAGCTCTGGACCGGAGTTCGCCCGCGCCGCGCGCGCCGTCGTGAACGCGGTCGGGCCGGTCAGCGCCATCGTCGGGCACTCACTGGGCGGGTTCGCGTCTGCGCTCGCGATGGGGCGGGGACTCGCCGTGCGCCGCGCGGTGTTCCTCGCTCCTTCAGCCAACGCGAACAGTTATAGCGCGCAGTTCGCAGCGCTGCTTGGCGTCGATGGGCCGGTCATGGCGTCGATGCGCGGCCGCCTCGAGCGGCGGCTGGGCTTCTCGTGGAAGGACCTCAACATCCCTGCACTTGGCCCCGGCATGCGTGTGCCGCTCCTGGTCATCCACGATCGCGATGATCGCGAAGTGGGTTGGGGCGATGGCGCGGCCATCGCGCAATCCTGGCCCGGTGCCGAGCTCGTCACGACCACCGGCTTGGGGCATCATCGGATCGTCAGCGATCCGGCCGTGATCCGTCAGGTTGTAACGTTTCTCTCCTGGCCCTGAGTCCTCTACCGGGACGGGCGCCGGTCCGCCATGTTTTCGCATGGCCAATAACCGCGGAGCAGACGAAGACCGCGCCGCCGCCGAAGTGGCTGACCGGCTGCGGCAGCGCGGCGTTTCGGTAACCGGAGCCGAGCGCTCGGATGATCTCGCGGATCTGCTGTCTGCCGTCGAGCGCTTCGAGAAAACGGTGGAGGGTCATTTCGTGTTGCCGCGCCGCGAGCACGGCGAATCGATCCGGACGTACATCATCCGTATCGACGAGGCCGCCGCGGGACTGCGTCGCCATCCACGGCGGCCCGACTAGAGCGGTTGCGGCGCGGGCTCGAACATGAGCTGGTCGACATAACAGAATCCCCAGTCCTCGCCCGGCTCGAAGCTGCGCATCACGGGGTGCTTCGTCCTGTGGAAGTGCTTCGTGGCGTGCCGGTTGGGCGAGTCATCGCAGCAGCCGACGTGACCGCACTCGAGGCAGAGCCGCAAATGCACCCATTCATCCCCGGTTTCCAGACACTCCTCGCAGCCGTCGGGCGTCTTCGGTTTCACGTTGCGGACTTGCGCGAGATGCTTGCATTGTTGGGCCATGCTGGAAGCTCTTCCGTCGGTTGCTAGTATTCAAGCCATGACCGCTGCCCCCGCTGCCCCCGCTGCCCCCGCTGCCCCCGCCGCCCCAATGACTCCGGCCGCCGCGGCGCGTCAGGCAGAGGCTTTTCCGCGGCTCACGCCGGCGCAAATCGCCCGCGTCGAGCCCCGTGGGCGGCACCGCATCGTTCAAGCGGGCGAGGTGCTCGGTGAGGCGGGGGAGCCTGTCACAAAGATATTCGTCGTCGTGTCGGGACGGCTCGACCTCGTCCGTCCCCCGCGCTGGGTGGGCGAGGATGTGCCGACCTTCAGCGAAGGGATGTTCACGGGCGAGCGATCGATCCTCGCCGGTGGGCGCTTCCTCGCCCGTATCCAGGCGGGCACGCCGGGTGACGTGATCGAAGTCGCCCGGGAGGCGCTGCTGGATCTGATTCGAACCGATCCCGAGCTGAGCGACATCTTTCTCCGCGCATTCATCCTGCGCCGCCTGCAGCTGATCGATCAAAACTTCGGCGACGTACAGCTCCTCGGATCGAACCACTGCCAGGGATCGCTGCAGATCCGCGAGTTTCTCACGCGCAATGGGCATCCGTACGAATTCGTCGACCTCGATACCGACGCCGACAGCCAGGCGATGCTCGACCAGTTCCATGTGAAGGCCAGCGACATTCCGGTGGTGATTTGCCGCGGCACCATCGTACTGCGCAATCCGACCATTCAGCAGGTCGCCGATTGCCTTGGTCTGAATCCCGCCATCGATCGGACGGCGGTCTGCGATCTCGTCATCATCGGCGCGGGGCCGGCGGGGCTCGGTGCCGCCGTGTACGCGGCGTCGGAAGGCCTGAACGTCGTGATGATCGAAGGGAACGCGCCCGGCGGTCAGGCCGGGACGAGCTCCCGCATCGAGAACTACCTCGGCTTCCCGCTCGGCATCTCCGGCCAGGAGCTGGCGGCCCGCGCATACGATCAGGCGCAAAAGTTCGGCGCCCAGATCATCATCGCGAGAAAGGTCGCCCGGCTCGACTGCAGCACGAAGCCGTACCGCGTGCAGTGCAGCGAGGCGACCGGCGATCCGTTGCTCACCCGCGCCATCATCATCGCGAGCGGAGTCGAGTATCGGCGCCTCGCGGTCGATAATCTGTCCCGCTTCGAGGGTGCCGGCGTGTACTACGCCGCCACCCGCATGGAGGCGCAGCTCTGTGCGGACGAAGAGATCGCCGTCGTGGGCGGCGCAAACTCCGCGGGCCAGGCCGCCATGTTCCTCGCGCAGACCGCGAGGCGCGTGCACGTGCTCATTCGCGGCGACGGCCTTGCCAGCACCATGTCGCGCTACCTGATCAGCCGCATCGAAGCACATCCGAAGGTCAAGCTGCACACGCGGACGGAGATCGTGGGTCTGGAGGGGAATGGCCACCTCGAACAGATCGCGTGGCGTACCGGTCGAGGCGGACCCGTAGAGGAACAGAAGATCCGTCACGTCTTCACCATGACCGGCGCCGAGCCGAGCACGAAGTGGCTCGCCGGTTGCCTGGCGCTCGACGACAAAGGATTCATCAAGACTGGAGCCGCGCTGAGCGCCGATGAGCTTACAGCCGCGAAGTGGCCGCTGCGCCGGCCGCCACACCTGCTCGAAACCAGCCTCCCCGGGGTCTTTGCCGTGGGCGATGTGCGCAGTGGGAGCACCAAGCGGGTCGCCTCGGCGGTGGGCGAGGGGTCGATTGCGGTGGCGACCGTCCACCAGTTTCTCGCCGAGTGATTATCCCTTAACGAGCTGGGCCATCCGCCGCACCGCTTCCTCGAGTCCCCAGAAGACCGCATTACTCACGATCGAGTGCCCGATGTTGAGCTCCTCGATCTCCGGAATCGCGGCAACGGGCCGAACATTCTGGTAGGTGAGACCGTGGCCGGCGTGGACGGCGAGCCCGATGTCTTGTGCATAGCCCACCCTCGGTGGTGATCTCCTGTCGCTTCTCGGGCACAAGCGTGGCTTGAAACGGCGTGGGCTTCAGGCGCGTCGCGAGTCGCACGATATCCGCATGCGCGCCGAGCTCCAGATTGAGGACGGTGCGCACGCTGCGGACGAGCGCCGCGACATCGGCGTCTTGGATATGGCGCCGATCCTCGCGCAGATGGACCGTGACGCCGTCGGCGCCCGCGCGCTCGGCGGCCGCGGCCGCCTGGACCGGATCGGGCTCATCGGTTTTCCGCGCCTCGCGGAGCGTCGCGACATGATCAATGTTGACGTAGAGACGCATGGTGTCTTACCTTCGGGTCACCTTGACCACAGGTCTTGCCTCGTGAAGCGACGGCTCGCGCTTGCTCTGCTCCTGCTCGCCGGCAGCGGCGCCTGCGGGACAAATCCCAGGGCGGGCGCGCCGGTCCCGCAGTCGATGAATGAGTCGGTCGCGCAATTTCTCGCCGCGGTCAAAGCAAACGATCTCAAGCGCATGGGTGAGCTCTGGGGCACGGAGCGAGGCCCCGCGGCGGACAACATGAACGCCGCCGTACTGCAGCAGCGCGTCACCGTGATCCAGAAATATCTCGACCATACCGGTTATCGGATCATCGAAGGACCGCTGGTCGTGCCGGGTCACGATGAGCTGCGGACCTTTCGCGTGGAGCTCCAGCGCACGAATTGCAATCAGGTGCTGCCGATCGACGTGGTGCGCACGCGCAGCGGCGGCTGGCTGGTCTACGACGTGCATCTCGAAAGTGCGGGCAGTCCAGGCGGGCGCTGCCAACAGGTGGGGACGGGAACCAGGCCCTAGGGGCGGGCGTTCCACCTACTCAGTCAGCTCCAGCAGAATGCCGTTGGTGGTCTTGGGATGCAGAAAAGCGATACGCCGTCCGCCGGCCCCGCGCCGGGGCGTCGCGTCGACCAGCTGATAGCCGGCTGCCCGGCAACGCGCCAGGGTGGCGTCCAGATCGGACACGCGGTAGCAGACGTGGTGGATGCCGGGCCCGCGTTTCGCAAGAAACTTCGCCACGGGACTCTGCGGATCGCTCGGCTCGAGCAGCTCGACGTCGACGCCGCCGAAATGCAAACTGACGATCGTGGCGCCATCAGCGGTTTCGGGTCGTCCCGGAGTAAGGCCGAAGACGTCGCGATAGAATGCCAGTGCCTCGGTGATGCTCGTGACTGCGATGCCGACGTGAGCGACAGACGGGCCCATAGAAAGTCAAACTAACGTCTCGAGAGGGAGCGTGAAGGGTTATGGAAGATGTGAAGCATCTCGCCGCGGTCACGGACGCGACGTTCCAGGCGGAAGTGGAGCAGCACGTGGGGGTCGCCGTCGTCGATTTCTGGGCGACGTGGTGCGGGCCCTGTCACAGGGTCGCGCCGATCCTGGACCAGCTGGCCGGGAAGTACAACGGCAAGGTGAAGATCGTGAAGCTGGACGTGGACGCCAATCAGGCGACGGCAATGCGCTTTAACGTTCGGTCGATTCCGAGTATTCTATTCTTCAAGGACGGACGCCACGTGGATTCGATCGTGGGGGCCTATCCGTCGCAGGCGTTCGAGCAAAAGATCGACCAGCTGCTCTTGTAGCTTCCTCGCCGGAGGACGATGCGCGCGAGCACCGCTCGCCTGACGAATTCGCCGGTTCGCCTCGCGGATCTCCAATTTCCGCAGGTGAACCGGCTTATTCATCGCACGCGCCTCGCCTTCATTCATCTCGACAACCTGCTCGCCTACGCCAAGCG
>WNEZ01000631.1_pt1 | contig 36143 bp, 29 predicted proteins | sample 5400521 | NCBI WGS metagenome assembly WNEZ01 (sample SAMN13153339, study PRJNA577476) | soil metagenome | isolation source: 120 cm saprolite under Douglas fir tree site 2 hole 1 replicate 1 | place: USA:California | collected 2015-04-18 | reverse complement strand
ACGCCGGTCCAGCGCGATACCACGTCCTCGATGTCCTCCCGACCGACAACGCCGGTGGAGGATTCATCGAGGTGGTATTTTTCGCGAAGGGCGCGCAGGTTCTCGCGCTCCTTGCGTTCTTCGTCCGAGTAGAAGCGCGCCTTCTCGAACTCGTGGTTCGCGATGGCGTTCTCCATACGATGGACGATGAACTTGATGCGCTTTTGGACTTCGGTGATCTCCTCGGGCAACGAAGTCTGGCGCAGCTTAACCCGTGCTCCAGCTTCGTCAATCAGGTCGATCGCCTTGTCCGGCAGGAAGCGGTCCGGAATGTAGCGGTTCGAGTGCGATACTGCGAAGTTGATGGACTCGTCGGTGTAAGTGACGGCGTGGAACTTCTCGTACCGGTCTTTGATCCCAAACAAAATCTTGGTGGCGTTGACTTCATCCGGCGGCGGAACTTTTACCGCCTGGAATCTTCGCTCCAGCGAGCGATCTTTTTCGATGGACTTGCGATACTCGCCCGGAGTGGTGGCGCCGATGCACTGGATCTCTCCGCGTGACAGCGCTGGTTTCAGGATGTTGGCAGCGTCAAGCGAGCCTTCCGCCGAACCCGCGCCTACCAGGGTGTGCAGCTCGTCGATGAAGATGATGGAGTTCTGCGATTCCATCAGTTCCTTCATGATGGTCTTCAGGCGCTCTTCAAACTGGCCGCGATACTTGGTTCCGGCCACGATCAGTGAAAGGTCGAGCGCCAGAATGCGCTTGTCAGCCAGGAACGACGGAACCTCGCCATCCGCGATGCGTTGGGCCAGGCCTTCCACGATGGCGGTCTTGCCGACGCCTGGTTCGCCGATGAGCACGGGATTGTTCTTGGTGCGCCGGCAAAGAATCTGAACTACTCGTTCGAGTTCACCTTCACGCCCCACCAGCGGATCCAGTTGGTTGTCCATGGCGGCCTGGGTCAGGTCGCGGGAAAATTCGCTCAGCAGGGAAGACTCGCGCTGCCGTTGCGGTGCGGATTTCTCCTGGCTGCTGCGCGCCAGTTCCTCGCGGATCGTCGAAAGCCTCAGACCCCGCTCGTGCAGAATCTCGGCCGCAAAGCACTTTTCTTCTCTCAGTAAACCCAACAGCAAATGCTCGGTGCCGATGTGCTTGTGTGAAAGCCGTTCCGCTTCTTCCGCGGCATAGGCCAGAACCCGTTTGCACTCATTGCTCAACGGAAGATCAACCGAGGTCGAGACTTTCTCCCGGATGGTGGTATGTCCTTCGATCTGCTTGCGGATGGATTCCACCGAAGCGTGCGAGCGCAGGAACCGGTTGGTCAGGGCTTTGTCTTCGCGCAGTAGTCCCAGCAGCAGGTGTTCCGTCTCGATATAAGGAGACCCGAACTGGCTTGCTTCATAGCGCGCGAAAAAAATGACGCGCCGTGCTTTTTCCGTATAACGTTCAAACATAAACCCCTACCCCCTTGGCTTCCCCGGGGACTAAGGTTCTGTGCCTGCGCTTCCAACCCTGGGAAACCATTCGCCCCACCTAATTATTGCAATCTACCTGCCACCGAGTCTATGGCCCATAAGCGCTGGTCAGGCACCCGGATCGCGTTACCAGAACCTATTACCAAGGCCACTTGCGTTCAACTCGCCTGAAACTTTGCAGCACCTTACAAACTCTCCGCCGATGTTTCCATTTCGGCACTTCTGCCCGAAGGTTGTCAATTCTCGTCACCGCGGCTAGCCAGAAAGTGTCTCCGGTGCAACCTCTTCCATTCGCCCGCGCTGCAGGCGCAGCACCCGGTGACAGCGGCGCGCGAAGGCGAAGTTATGGGTGGCAATCAGGGAGGTCAGCTGGTAGTCGCGATGTAGCCTGGCGATCAATTCAAAAACCGAGTCCGCCGTTCGGCTGTCGAGGTCTCCGGTAGGCTCGTCTGCCAGCAGGACCTTGGGCTGGGTGATGAGCGCCCGGGCCAGAGCTACACGCTGTTGCTCACCGCCGGAAAGCTCTCCGGCACGATGATGCGAGCGCTGCTCCAGACCTACCTCGTGCAGCCACCGCGAAGCCTCTCCCTCCGCTGTCTGCCGCGACACTTCCCGCAACAGAAGCGGCATGGCCACGTTTTCCAGCGCCGTAAATTCCGGCAGCAGGTAGTGGAACTGCCAGACGAAACCGAGTTCATGATTTCGGAACCCGGCCGCGTCATCTTCTGAAAGCGAACTCAAGCGCAAGTGGGCGCAGTATACGTCACCTGCGGAAGCCCGATCAAGAGCGCCCAGGATGTGTAACAAGGTACTCTTGCCCGATCCCGATTCACCTACGATCGCCAGCAACTCTCCCTTGGCCACCTGAAATGACAAGTTTTCAAAGAGCACCAGGTCTGATTCGCCTGAACGGAAAACCTTCTTGAGGCCCTCCACACGCAAAATCATTTCCCGATCCATTAGATGCAAAACTCCGGCTCCTCGGCTCAGGTGACGCAGCTCCTAGCTGCTAGCTTCTGGCTCGCAGCGTTCAGCGTTCAGCTTCACCTCATTAAAACACGAACTCCGCGCCGGAAACCTTTTTGCTCCATTCGGAAGCATCTATGAAGGAACTCTATGCCCAATCGAAAGCAAATGCGATATGACCATGGTCACAAGCATTCCCGATATGGCGTCGCCTCCATCCAAGACTCCAAAACTCAATGGAGCGACGGGCGTCCCGCCCGCCCTTTCTTGGAAGTAAAGATCATGAAGAGAAGATCCGAGAGATGCCCCAGGGTCATTCATACCGAAGCGCTTCAGCGGGAAGAATGCGCGAGGCCGACCACGACGGATACAACGTAGCCACCAGCGAAATTCCGATGGCGACCAGCGCGACCAGTGCGCCATCGATCGCCCGCGGCGCGAAGGGCACATAGTCGATCGAGTAAACCTCAGGCGCCAGCGACAACAGGTGATAGTGCCCCCCGGCCCAGGACAAGGCGTAGCCCAGCACCAGTCCAAGCGCGGTGCCCAATACGCCGATGAGCAGCCCTTGCGCGATGAACACGCGGCGTACCTGGGATTTGCGCGTCCCCATGGACATGAGCACGGCGATGTCCCGCGTCTTCTCCATCACCATCATGGTGAGCGAGATCAGAATATTCAGTGCAGCCACAAAAACGATCAGGCCGATGGTGATAAACGTGACCAGCCTCTCAAGTCGCAGCGCGCGAAACAGCGCCTTGTTCTGCTCCATCCAGTTCGTCGCCATGAAGCCCTTACCGGCGGCTTGTTCCAGTTGCCGCGAGATTTCGCCAGCCTGATAAATGTCATCCACCTTGAACTCCAGCACCGTAATCTGATCGCCCAGCGCCTCCAGTTGTTGGGTGTCGGTCAGCCGGGTAAACGCCCAGGAACTGTCGTAGTCGAAGAATCCAGAGTTGAAAATCCCCACCACCCGGAAGCGAATGTATTTCGGAACCAATCCGAACGGTGTCAGCTCTCCCTGCGGACTGGTCACCAGCACAACCGAGTTGATGGTGGCTCCCAATTCTTCAGCGATATCTTTTCCCAGCACAATCGGCGGCATCGAAGCGACGCGCTCCTGCACTGAGGTCAGATCGTCGGGCGATTTCTCGAGGCTCGCAGCACCGGTGCCCGTGTGGGGGCGGGTCTCAGACCCGCCCAGGCCGAGTCGAAGACCCGGCAGTTCGCTCGTACTCTCCTCCAAAGCATCCATCGACCCAATCTTCACCGTATCCAGCAGATCGCTAACTCTCCGCTCATACTTTGGAATGATCCCTTTCACCACCGCGCCACGCGCCCGCGGCCCCCGCGAAATCAATACCTGCTCATAAATCGCCGGAGCGGCGGCAACCACATGAGGCTGCTTGGCCAGCCGATCCATCAGCGGACGCCAGTCTTTGATCCCGTCGCTCTCAATGCGCAAAAGATTGATGTGAGAGGTTGACCCCAGCAACCGGTTCTGCAGATCCTGCCGGAATCCATTATTGATGGCGAGCGCGACGATCAGCGACGCTACTCCCGCGGCCACGCCGGCAATCGAAATCCCGGTAATGACGCCAATCACAGCCTGGCGCCGTTTGGCGCGCAGATAGCGAGTGGCGATGAATAATTCAAAACGCATAGGGAAGCTATCAGCCGCCAGCCATCAGCTTTCAGCTAGTTTCCGATTATAGCGATGCGAGACGATAAGGGAGCCACGCGAACTATTGGCCTTTCGATTCGGCCTCAGCCAGTCGCCTGGAGAGAAAGCGCCGTTCGGTCTCGTTTGTGACGAGCGCGAGCGCCTGCCGATAAGACTCGGCCGCTGCGGACCAGCGCTCCAGACGTCGAGCGAGGTCTCCTTTTGCGGCGGGCAGAAGATAGTAGCCGCGCAGTTCTCCCTTGGCCTCAAGAGCGCCGAGCAGGCGAAGCCCTTCCGCCGGGCCCTGAGCCATGGCCACGGCCACAGCGCGATTCAGTTCAACGACAGGCGAAGGCTGCAGGCGAATCAGCACGTCGTAGAGTCCGGCGATCTGCGCCCAGTCGGTTGCTTCTGCTCGCTCGGCTCGCGCGTGGACGGCGGCAATGGCTGCCTGCACCGAGTACGCGCCCGGGGGAGCGCTCCGCAAAGCTGATTCCACCAGGGCCAGGCCCTCGCGAATCTGTTCCTGGTTCCACCGGCTGCGGTCCTGTTCTTCCAGCAGCAGCATTTCCCCATTAGAACCCGTGCGGGTGTCGCGGCGGGAATCGTGGAGCAGCATCAGCGCAAGCAGGCCACGCGCCTCCGCTTCCTGGGGCAGCAGTTCGCAGAGCACCCGTCCCAGTCGAATGGCCTCGGCGCAAAGCTCACGGCGCACCAGAGCGTCACCAGACGCTGCGTTGTAGCCCTCGTTGAATACCAGATACACCACCAGCATGACCGCCGCCAGCCGTTCCGCCAGTTCTTCCATCGGCGGAACCCGGTAGGGGATGCGCGCGTCCCGTATCTTTCCCTTTGCCCGGACCAGTCGCTGGGCCATGGTTGGCACTGGCGCCAGGAAGGCTTTTGCAATCTCCTCCGTGGAAAGCCCGCATAGCGTTCGCAGCGTGAGTGCGACTTGCGCCTCTGTCCTGAGGGCGGGATGGCAGCAGGTGAAGATCAGGCGCAGTCGGTCGTCGCTAAGCATGGCATCGTCTGGCTCACGTGCAGAAGGCTCATTTTTGAGAGTGATGGCAGGCTGCTCCCCCGCGAGCCTCTGCAATTCCTCCTGTTTTTTCTCGAAGCGAGAGCGCCGCCGCAACAGGTCCACGGCCTTGTTCCGCGCCGTGGAGACCAGCCATGCGCGTGGATTCCCGGGGATACCCTGCCTGGGCCACTGTTCGAGCGCGACAGCAAAAGCCTCCTGTGCCGCCTCCTCAGCCAGGTCAAAGTCGCCGAGGAGGCGAATCAGAGTGGCGAGAATCCTTCCGGATTCCTCGCGATAGATTTTCTCAATAAAGCCTTGCTCAAGATTGGCCATGCACCCCGCGACCCTCAGAGAGGGTAGCTGGTGAGGACTCAATCCGGCTAGGGCATGGGATGCACAATGATCGGCCTCACCTCGATCGAGCCCCACCGCGCCGACGGAATCCGCGCCCCGATCGCAATGGCGTCGTCAAGGTCTTTGGCTTCGATCAGGTAGTAGCCGCCGAGTTGCTCCTTGGTTTCCGCAAAGGGACCGTCAGTGACCAGTCGCTTGCCGTCGCGCACCCGCACAGTTGTGGCCGTGGACGTACGGTCCAGCTCATTTCCGCCCTTATAGTGCCCACTGCCGGCAATGCTCTTGGTGAAATCCATGTATTCCTGGGTAATCTTTCCGTGTTCCGCCTCAGGCAGCTTGCCAAACTGGTTTTCGTTTCCATAGATCAGCAGCAGATATTGCATTTTCTTCAGGCCTCCTTAGCCTGTAATACCAGTTAGTCGAACAGAAAGTCGATTTTCGACAGCCTGTGTCGAGATTTTTTCGGATTGCCCGTCGCCAACGAACGGGACAACCAGCGCCCCTGTAGGGACGGGCGTCCCGCCCGTCCAGGCCAAGCGACGCTCGGCACGCCTCTATCGGACGGAATCCCGGCCGCCAGAGAGGCCGCCCGCGACCATTCTTCCGCCCCTTCGGGGCTGGATCATTTACGGCCTCCACCCAGGGCTTGCGCCCTGGGCTGCATTCTTTCGCCACTTCGCGGCTGGGCGTAGCGGCTGCCATCCACTTTTCAAGGACCCCTGAGTTGTGACGCGGATTGAAGCTCTGAATCATTGAATGCTCCACCCTACAACTCACGAACAAGCCCGACGCCTGACGCCCGAGGTCTGACGGCCAATCCCACGCCTGACGCCCCACGCCCGTTTGTGGCACAGTAGAGGAGGATGGCAGAATCCGCCGAACCCAGACTTCCCGGCCGCATCGCCTTCACCTATCCCGACTTCACGCTGTACCAGGCAGCGCGATTTTTTATCGTGGCGGCGCTGGAGATGCAGTCGGTCGCGGTGGGATGGCAGGTGTATGAGATCACGAGACGCCCGCTGGATCTAGGTCTGATCGGGCTGGCTCAGTTTCTGCCCGGCGTCCTTCTATTTCTGGTCTCCGGACACGTGGCCGACCGCTTCGACCGGCGCAAGCTGGTCACGCTGTGTTACTGCGGGTTCGCCCTGAGCTCAGCCCTGCTTTGGATTATTGCCTGGCGGGCGAGTCATTCCGTCCATCTGATTTACGCCGTGGTCGTGCTTGTCGGCGTGGTGCGCGCCTTCAACGCGCCGGTGAGCCGCGCGCTTCTGCCCCAATTGGTTCCGGGGGAGCATTTTCCTAATGCGGTGGCGTGGAACGCCAGCATCTTCCAGGCTGCTACGATTCTGGGCCCGTCGATCGGCGGATTTCTCTATGCGTTCTCCCGCGGCCCCTCGGTGGTGTATGCGACCGCCACGCTCACCGCCATCGCTGCCGTATTTGCCACGCTTAGAATCACACTCCAGACCCAGGTGCGGGCCCGCGAACCCATCACCTGGACAACCGTGCTCGCGGGCTTCCGCTACATCTGGAGCCACAAGCTGGTCTTGGGCTCAATCTCGCTGGATATGTTTGCCGTGCTGCTTGGAGGCGCTGTCGCCCTGCTTCCGGTTTATGCCAGCGAAATTTTGAAGACCGGTCCCTGGGGACTGGGGTTGCTGCGCAGCGCTCCGGGCGTGGGAGCGGCTGCCATGGCGATTCTCGTGGCCCATCGCCCGCTGGGGCGTCGCGCCGGCCTGACCATGTTATGGTGCGTGGCTGGATTTGGCGTATGCACGATTATTTTCGGACTCTCGCGCAGCCTGGCGCTATCCCTGGTGTCGCTGTTGTTGCTGGGCGCCACCGACATGGTCAGCGTGATCGTGCGCGCAATCCTGGTCCAGTTGGCGACACCGGACGAAATGCGCGGCCGCGTCAACGCGGTGGACATGATCTTTATCGGAGTTTCGAACGAACTCGGACAATTTGAGTCCGGTCTGACGGCACACTGGTTCGGGACGGTCCCAGCCGTCGTCCTGGGAGGAGTCGGAACATTGCTGGTGATCGGCCTATGGTCCTGGATATTCCCGGAGCTGCGTCAGGCCGACCAGATCACAAGTTGATGAACCGCGAAATACGTAGGGACAGATGAGGACATCTGTCCCTACGCGAACCTTACTTGCGGATCACTGTCTTCGCGGAGCTCATGTTGTCGAAGCGATCGTAGACTCGGACGACCACCACGTGCTCCGCCGACACGGTTTTGGTGTCGCGAGGCTGGCGTGCAGGATTCCCGCCCGCAGCCGCCTGTTCCGGTCCTTTAGGCACCGCTACCTGGAAGTCGTAACTCGCGGTCTTTGCCTTCAACTCGTCGATTCGCGGCGGCGTAGTGTCTACCTCGAATCTTGAGCTGTCCCTCCACGAAGTCAGCGCCTGGCCCGGAGAATGCGATGGCGCATCTGAAGCCACAACTTCGACGGTGTATCCGCCGTCCGGCAGCAAGGACGCGTCGAAAGAGTAAAACTTGTCGGTCACCTGGTCTTTCAGCAAGAGCCAGCGGGTGTCGCCGTCGCCGCGATAGTAGACCGAGTAGACCATCTGGTCGTCATTGTCGTCCCGCACCGTCCACTTCACTCCGATGGAGTCGCGATCGCGCGTGGTCGGAGGTGGTGCGTCGAAACGCGGGATGCCCGCTGCGGTCCCACTCGTGTCCGGAACCCCCACAGGTTTGGGCAGTGCCTGGTAACGCACACCCACCTGCACGGTCACGTCATCGAAGTCCGGAGCGACATTCTTAGGCAGGTAGTTCAGCAGCACGCTGTCCACCCGGGGTGCGATGTTGCCCGCATGCAGCAAGGCCTTCCATTGAATGAAGCGGGCCGGCGGAACATTCAGTACGGCATCTTTCTGCAGGTCCACCGGCTTCCACGGGCTCCAGTTGCGGTCGGGATTGTCCACATTGCCGCTGCGCGCAAAGAGCTCGACATTACCGGCGCCGCGAAATTCGGCCCTGCCCCAGCGCGAGAACACCTTGGCGTCAAACACATCGCTTTCGTAACTGCCCTCAGACTCCGCCGAACCACCCAACAGGAACACCTTGCCGAGATTGCTGGTGGATATATAGAGTCCTCCGCCCGGAGCCTCGGCGAAAGCCGTCACCTGGGTCGCGCTGGCCTTAAGCAGATCCACAAACTGATCTTCTCCTGTAACCGCGAAAATATGTCCGCGGTTTCCCGTGCCTGCGAGCAGGCGACCAGCCGGATCAAACCCGAGGGCGTACACCAGGTCTTCACGCGACATCCAGACTCGGCTGGGAGATCCGTCGGGCGCGATGCGATAGATTTCCGAGCCGCCGGTTGCCCCAGCGCCCGGAAACGGCATGCCGCCGGTCAGACCGGAAAGGCCGGGAGCAATATTCAAAACCGCTGCGCCAGGTTGTGCTGGACCGGCTCCGGGCGCGGGCGTTGGCGCCGGAACCGGCGGCGGAAAGTTTGACGGGGTGCTTCCCGGCCGTTTTTCTCCTCCACCGGCGGCGTATATGTTTCCCGCCTTATCGATCGCCAGCGCGGTGATTTCTTTTTTGGGTGCGCTGTACAGCACGAACCCCTCGCCGTCAGGCTTGATCCGGTACACCAGGCCGCTGCCGTCTGAGCCGGCAATCAGATTCCCGCTGCTATCCACCGAGAGCACGCGAATATGGGCTTCATCGCTCTTGAAAAAGACGGAGTGCTCACTCTTGGGCGTCACCCGAAAAATTTCTCCATGATCGCCCGTGGCCACAAACAGATTGCCGGCGTTGTCGAATACCAAGTCCCAGATGTATTTCGTCCCCGGATCGAAAAAGACCGAGGCGGAAAACTCGCTGGCTGATTTGGTCTTGTCCGTTTCACTCTTGACCTTGCCTGCTGCGGCGCCGGCGATATGTTCGATGCGATAGACCTTGCCATCCGGATTGGTAGCGGCGTAGAGGATGCCATTCTTGTCCACGACCAGGGCCTGCACTTGCAGTTCCTGAGGCTCGAAAATCGTGGTCGATTGCCCCTGCGGCGTAATGCGATATACCCGCGCCGGCGCGCCCGTGGCGGCGTAAAGATTTCCGCTCTGGTCCGCCGCGATCGACCAGATGTAAGTGGACGGAGTGGTAGAAAGTGCTTTGAAAGCCGGAGCAAGTTCCAGACCACCCACGCTGCGAATGGCGACGCCCGTCGCCGTTCCCTTGCTCAGTTCGTCAAACTTGGATTGCTCCCATGTGCGAGTGCCCTCGCCGAAAGCAAAAGGAACGACAAAGAACAAACAAATCGAAAAGACGAGAAATCGCTTACGCGAACGCATTGCCAATGTCATACCTCATAGCTGATCTTGAGCGGGGAATTTAGATTATCACGGTGAAACTGACGCGCGTCGCAGGGCCCGTGTAGGGACGGGTCTCTGACCCGTCCAGGCCGAGCGAAGCTCGGCAGTTCTAGTCGGCCAGTACCGCTAGCGAGAATGCTCGCGTCCAGGATTACTTGATCGTAATCGTCAACACCTGCGCGCCCGCCACTACGTAATCCAGGGGCCCGGTAGCGGCTTCGTTCACTGAGGACTCGTTCTGCACCACCATTTCCTGGGTACCACGCATGCCGTCCATCACGTTCATGATGGAGAGCGGCAACGTCGGCATGACCTTGTCCGCCACCGTCGCCTCAGGATCGGCCTCGAGCAGCGACACGTAAACCCGGTTGTTGACGTGTTGTTTGTTCAACAGCGAGATGGTAGAAGCCAGGTCCATTTTGCGGCCCAGGAGCGGATTTGCGCGGCGAATGCGGTCAAGCGTTTCCCCGTCGCTCACCAGTACGCGCAACGCCCCCTTGGAGGTGGAAGTGGGAATGTGAATCGGAATCTGGTGCAGGATGACTTCGCCTCGATAAGGACGCAGAAGCGTCTCGATCGTGATCTCGTCTCCCGGACGCGCCTCGGTCACATCGGTGCGGGCGCCTTCCAGACGGGCCCAGCGTCGTTCGCGAATCAGATCGAAATCCAGCTTCACTCCACGAATGCCGGGGACGTTGTAGGGATTGTCGTAGATGCGGCTGAAGCGTTCCCCCAGCGAGAGCGCTGCCATTACCGCGGCCGGCTGTCCGCCGTCGGACGGAGCAAACATGTTCTGCACCGCAACTTCCGGATATCCCTCCACGCTGATCCGGCCATTCATGCGGTAAGTCGTGTCTTCCCCGTACTCGTTCACCCCGTGCAGCGCGTTGAAAACCGTGGCCATCATGGCCAGCGGGCTCAGATTCGCGTTATTGAGTACTTCGTAGTGAAACTCCTTGTTCGCCAACCCGCTGTGGATGTTCAACGTCACCGGAATCATCTCCGGCTGCTTGCCAAACTCTCCCAGGATCCCGGTATGGCGGTCTTGCACGAACGCGCCCACGGCCTCGGTGGCGTTGACGATTTTGAAAGCATTCAGGGGCGATGGCAGCGTCGCCAGAACCTGCGCCTTGGTCATGGGCAGATCCACCATGCCAAACTGAAGCAGAGGATGGCCGCAAGCCAGCAGGTGTTGCGCATCCATGTAAGTCACGGTACAGGTAGCGGCAATGTCCATGTCCCCGCGCACCAGAATGGCGCTGATCGCGGAGCCAGGTTCCAGCGGTTCAGGTTGTTTGACATCACTGACTGAGCCCACGCCCAGCACGGGCATAACCCCAGCCTTTGCGAACTCTGGAGCGAAGCGCTGCATGGTCTCTTGCGAGAAGCCGCTGAACACCAGCGGCGTTTCAATCGGCTTCAGGTAGTTGGCGAAACCAGGGGAAGACTGGCCATCGGACGGAGCCTCGGCCAAGCCCGGCCCGGAGGTCTTGCTGGGAGTCGAAACCGCAGCTTTAGCGTTCACCGCGCCGCTTCCCGGAGTCCGATCCATGGCATTGATCTCAAGCATCTCCGCAATGGGTGTGACCCCCGCAATCGGTTCCTTGGAAAACTCACCGATGCGGAAGGCGAGCGCCCCGGCCAGTTTGCCGTCCAGATACACAGGGCTGCCGCTCATGCCCGCCACCACTCCGGTGTATTCGGCTTTTTCGCCGGACAGTCGCACCAGAATGATGTCTCCCTTGGGGCCGTTGGCATTTCTCAGAATCCCAAGGACTTCCACTCCCATGGATTCGGGCTTGGTGCCCTGGAATACGGTATAGGACACGCCGCGCATCCCTGCGTGGATCTCACTAACAGGAATAGTTTCAACGGGCTTGGAGGCTTGGGCCTGAAGTACCGACGAGAGAAGGAGAGCTATGACAGCACAGAAAAGCGCACGTCTCATGAGTTTGACCCGGAGAAACGAAAGCCCCGCCAACCAAAAATCACACTTCGCGTTTTACGTCTGATTTGCCGGTGGGAGAGGAACAAAAGCTTACGCCAAGGCCGTGCAAAACATCCCAATCGCGAAGCCCTGCGTCTATACTAGCATAAGGGTTTGCCAGAGGGGTTCCATGTTTTCCATGCACCAGATTAGAAATTTGCCATCTTTGCGCCGACAAATTCTGACTATCCCATTGATGACACTGGTTTTGGCGTTCCTCACCATGGGGACTTCATGGTTGATCGCTCAAGACCAGTCGCAGCCTGCTGCCAGTGGTCAAAAACAGGAACCGCCGCCGGAAGCGGGCGGGCCTCAGACCGACGTAGGGCCTTACGCCATCCCCAAGAAAAAAGACGAGCCGCCACCTCCGCCGCCCCCGGCCGAACCGAAGAAAGTGGAGGGCATGCCGGACTATTCCATCAAGGTGGACGTGCCCATCGTGAACGTGGACGTCCTGGTCACAACCAAGGATGGACAATTCATTCCCGGCCTGAAGAAAGACAATTTCCGTGTGGTCGAGGATGGGGTTCCGCAATCGGTCACCAATTTCGATATTTCGCAAGCCCCGATTACAGCCGTGCTGCTGGTGGAATTCGCCTCCACCAACTACTACTTCATGGTGGACGCGCTGAATGCCAGCTACGCCTTCGCCAACCAGCTCAAGAAAAATGACTGGGTGGCGGTGATTTCGTACGACATGAAACCGCATATCCTGGCGGACTTCACCCAGGACAAGCAGGCGGTCTACGGCGCCCTGAATCAGTTGCGAATGCCGGGTTTTGCCGAGACAAACTTGTTCGACGCCCTGTACGACACGCTCGACCGCGTGGACCAGATTGAAGGACGCAAGTATGTGATCCTGGTCACCACCGGCGTGGACACCTTCAGCAAACTCAACCTTGACCAGATCACGAAGAAGATCAAGACCACGCACGACGTCGCCATCTTTCCCATCAGCGTGGGTTTTGCCGTACGCAACTACTGTGAAAGTCATAGCTGCGGTTACACCCACGGCATGGGTATTCCGGTTGGCGAAATGGATTACTTGCAAGGTGACAACGAAATGAACACCTTTGCCCGCCTGACGGGAGGACGTGCCTACTTCCCGCGATTTCAAGCGGAAATGCCTGGGATTTTTCACGATATCGTCGGCGACATCCGAAACCAGTACAACCTCGCATACCATCCCACCAATCCCAAACTGGATGGCACCTACCGCAAGTTAAAAGTCGAGGTGGTCGGTCCGGATGGGAGTCCGCTGAAGGTAAAAGACCAAAAGGGCAAGGATGTGAAGTACACGGTGATGGCGCGGGAAGGTTACACGGCGAAGCATACCGTGGAGTAGCTAGTACCCAGTCGCCAGTACCCAGTAGCCAGTATTTGGCCCCGGCCCCGATCTTTGAGCGAGGTTTTGCAATGGCTCAACATTTCAAGGATGGTTGTGTGGCAAAAGGCCATGGATCTGGTGGTCGCGGTCTACAAAGTCAGCGAGGGCTTTCCGCAGCGAGAAGTCTATAGTCTTACCAACCAGATTCGTCGTGCAGCCGTCTCAGTGCCCAGCAATATTGCCGAAGGACAGGCGCACTTCAACAAAGGCGAGTTCACGCATTTTCTTCGGCACTCTTCAGGTTCCCTGGCCGAACTTGAGACGCAGCTGCGACTAGCGCAGAGACTGGAATATCTTTCCGAAGCCGAAGCGCAAAAGGTGTTGAACCATGTCCACGAAGTTGGACGCATCCTAAGCGGCCTAATCGCTTCGCTCAAAAAGCCAGTTGCATAACTCCGGGTACTGGGTACTCGCGACTGGCTACTGGGTACTAGCCCCTAGTGGACGTGGGCAAGTTTATCTAGCAGAAAAAGCAACCCCACTCCCAGAAACACCACCAGTGCCATTTTCACGCCCGGTTCGCGGTTGACCTCCGGCATCAGGTCTGAAGCCGCCACGTAGATCGTCACTCCTGCGGACAGAGGCAGTCCGAAACTCACCTGATGACGGAAAACCCCCATGGTGAGCACTCCAGCCAACGTCGATGCGCCCAACAGAATGGAAGCGCCCCATGCGATGCTCTTGCTTTGCCCGCTAGCCAGCATGACCGAAGCAATGGTGAACCCCTCCGGAATTTTGTGAAGAAAAATGGCTAGAAAAATGACCCATCCCAGCCAGTTGGAAACAATGAAGCCGGAAGCGATGGCAATGCCGTCAAAAAAAGTATGGATGATAAGCCCCATCAGCACTGAATATCCCCGGTGACCGTGGACAAAAGCGTCCTTGTGGGTTTCCTCGCCAAAATGAAAATGGGGTGTAACCGTGTGTTCGAACAAATGAACAATGAGGTATCCCACCAGAACCAGAAACGGGGCGCTCTTGCCGCGAAGCTCCAAGCTGGCCGGAAAAATCTCCACAATCGCCGTTGCCAGCATGAATCCCGCGCCCAAAGCCACGAAATATTTGAGATAAGACCGGTCCCAGTGTTTCTGGACGATGATGGCGCCGCCAAAAACGTTGGCCGCGGCTGCGGTGAGACCGAGCAGAATGCTGAGCAGAATGGGATGCATGTCGCGGGAGGATAATACCAGTTCCCCGCCGGCTTGCCCTGACCACCAGTTTCCAGTTTGCAGTTCTCAGTTCGCCTCTCAGGCGGCTGGCCTGATGGCTCCGATCAATCCGTTCATTATTTTCCCCAGCTCGGCCGCTTTCTCCAGGAGCTGCTTGCCGTGTTCGGGAGTGAAATAGGCCAGGTTCTGGGCGATCATCAGTTGGGTTTCGACTTCCACCAGCGATCCGCGAGCACGCCCCAGAAAAAAATGGAACTCGTTTGGCGAGATGCGCGCCTGCCCTTCCGCAATGTTGGTCGGAACCGCGACCGCCGCCCTTCGCAATTGACTCGCGAGGGCATAAGTTTCATCCCGCGGAAAGGTCTTGGTAGTGCGGTAGACATCCATGACAAAATCCATTGCCTTCTGCCATGCGATCAGTTCCCGGTAGGACTGCCCCATAGAGTTAAGCCTCCGGGAACAATCATGACAATGTGCAATCGAGAAAGATGTGATGGATGAACACTGAGAACTGAAAAACTGAGAACTGGGAACTGGTTTTTGTCAGTTCTCAGTTTTTAGTTCTTAGTTCCGAGTTTTGGGAAATTTACCCGCTATGCCGGATGTACATTACATCGCCATCCTGCACGATGTAATCTTTTCCTTCCAGGCGCAGGGTGCCTTTGGCGCGGGCGTTCGCTTCGGAGCCGGCCTCGAGCAGTTGATCCCAGCGGATGGTTTCGGCGCGGATGAAGTGTTTCTCGAGGTCGGAGTGAATCGCACCGGCAGCTTCAACCGCGCGGGTGCGGACTGGGATCGTCCAGGCGCGGCATTCGTCCTCCCCGGCGGTGAAAAAGGAAATCAGGCCAAGCAAAGTGTAGGTAGTGCGAATCAGGCGGACCAGCCCGCTTTCTCTCAGGCCATAGCTGGAAAGAAACTCAGCTGCGTCAGCGTTGCTCATTTCGGCAAGCTCGGCCTCCACCTTCCCGCAGATGGCGGCGGCCCCGGCGTTGGGCCGCGAGGCAACTTCAGTCAGATTGTACTTGCTGACCGCGCTTTCCAGATCGTTGCCTAGCTCCGTGCTTTCACCGACGTTGAGCACATAGAGAATCGGCTTCTCGCTCAGAAACATAAAGCCGCGCAGGCGCTTTTTGTCCTCCGGCGTCATTTCCATTTCGCGCAATGGCCGCTCGGTTCCCAGGTGCGCGTTGGCCCGTTTGATCAGTTCGAACTCCTTCTCGAGTTCGGGGCTGCGCATCTTCTTCAGATCTTTTTCCAAACGCTCCAACCGTTTTTCGATCTGTCCCAAGTCGCTGACCATCAGGTCGAAATCAACGTTCTTGATGTCGCGCAGCGGATCCACCGGCCCCACGTGCGGGATGGAGGGATCTTCAAACGCACGCACCACGTGCGCCAGCGCGTCCACATTGCGCAAATGCCCGACGTAGGCGCTTTCTTTGAGGGCCTCCTGTCCGATCGCGCCCACGTCCACATATTCAACGGACGCATGGGTGAGCTTCTTGGGGTTGTAAAGAGCGGCCAGCCGGTCGAGGCGCTCATCCGGAACCTTGGCCACGCCAATGTGAGCCTCGCGGGGATTGGCATACGCCTGATCGGACAGGTGCGCCTTAGTGAGAATGCGGAAAAGAGAGGTCTTGCCTACTTGGGGCAGGCCAATGATGCCAGTTTTCATAAGGACAGCGATGATGATAACAGCCGGGTCAGGCCAATGATGTCAGGAGAACGACCGCGAGGTCAGGTAAGCCACCACCAGTCCTAGCAGCAGGGTGCCAGATTCTATTCGGGTAGACCAGTGGTGCAAGGCATTGAACTGCACGCGAGCAGGACTCTCGAGGGGCAGCGCACCAATTTCTCCCCTTGAGGTCCTCAGAGTGTCCATGCGAGGAATGATGCCGAATTGCGAGATCAGCGTAAGTGCCAGCATCAGGCAGATGAGAATGTTGCGCGGCGAAAATGTATGTGCGTCGCCGGTGCTGATCCGGCTATAGATCAGCGAACCAGCCAGAAACACCAGGCCGGAAACCATCCCCATCCAGTGCAAAATGCCCAGCGATCGTCTCACTACCGCTCCCGCCAGCGGTTGTGTGGGCAGCACTGAGAAGGCGGTCTGCGCGACCACCGGGAAAAATATCAGCCCGCCCAGCCAGACGATCAAAGACAGTAGCATAAGGAAACGAAGAAACGACATGACCGAGTATTATGCAGTGCGTAAGGACTGAAAGCCAGCGGCAGGAATCAAAAACAGAGAACTGAGAACTCAAAACTGATGGCTGATTTTCTTCATCGGCCTACACTGGTACCCGAACGCGATCCAATATCTCCTGAATCAGCAGTTCCGCTTGTTCAGATTTTTTCAGAGTGGAAGAGTAGCGGCCATTCACCGCCACGCGATGGGCAAAAACCGCCACCACCAGCGGTTTGAAGTCTTCAGGAACGCAGAAGGTCCGGCCGTCCAGAAATGCCATTGCCTGCCCGGCACGGTAGAGCATCTGTGAACCGCGGGGTGACACGCCCAGGGAAAATTGCTCGGAGTCGCGCGTTTCGCGAACAATGGCCAGCACATAACTGACCAGGGAATCATCGACCCGCACCTGCGCGACGGCCTGCTGCATTTCCAGCATATCGGCGCCTGTAAGCACCGGCGCCAGGAGTTCCAGCTGGGCCGCGCCCGCTTCCGAGCGCAGGATTTCGCGCTCCGAATCGCCATCCGGATATCCCATCCGCACTCGCATGAGGAAACGATCCAATTGCGACTCGGGCAGCGGATACGTGCCATGGTGCTCCACCGGATTCTGGGTGGCAATGACCAGGAAGGGTTGCGGCAGCGAGTAAGAATGCGAGTCTACTGTAACCTGACCTTCATTCATGGCTTCGAGCAAGGCCGATTGTGTCTTGGGAGTTGTGCGATTGATTTCGTCGGCCAGCAGGACGTTGGTGAAAACCGGTCCACGCTTGAACTCAAACTGTTGTTCGATGGCGGAGTAGATCGAGATGCCAAGTACATCCGATGGCAGCATGTCGCTGGTGAACTGTATGCGCTGGAAGCCGCAGTCGATGGCCCGGGCCAACGCCTGGCCGAGGGTAGTCTTGCCCACGCCCGGGACACCTTCAATCAGCAAGTGTCCGCGCGCCAGCACCGAAACCAGCGCCAGGCGGATGACATCGTCCTTACCGCGAATTACTTTGCGGAGGGCGTTTTCCAGTTGCGTCGCGCGAAGGGACGCGGCAATGGCGGTTTCGGGCGACATCAGGGAAATTCTACTATGCACGTGCAGATCCTGAAGCGTGCGGAAGGGGTTACGAACGTCACAGATGAGCTATCAGCCTTCAGCTATCAGCCGTCAGCCAAAAATGCAACAGCTACGGCCTTGTGTTTAGCTGATGGCTGAGAGCTGATAGCTGAGAGCTTTTACCGCGTAAACTCTGCCGGCCTGCCCGTCAACCGCTCAATCCGCTTCGCGATCGGCGGGTGAGTGGAGAACAAGTTGCCAAAATTCATGCCTAATAGCGGCTGGATGATGAACAGGTGCGCGGTCGAAGGTGTGCCCATCATGGGCACGCGCCGCGAATAGGCATCGAGTTTGGACAGGGCGCTGGCCAAAGCGTAAGGGTTGCCGGTAAAGTGGGCGCCGGTTTCGTCCGCCTGGTATTCACGCGAGCGCGAGACCGCCATCTGGATCAACATGGCGGCGATTGGAGCAAGAATGAGCATCAGTATCGCGCTCAGGCCTCCGCCACGGCGATCATCCCGTCCACTCATCCCTCCAAAATATGCGCCATAGCGCAGCCATGTGATCGCGCCGGCGATCGTCGCCGCGACCGAGCTGATCAGAATGTCGCGGTTATTCACGTGTCCGAGTTCATGGGCCAGCACGCCTTCCAGTTCCTCGTCATTCAGCAGATTCAGGATCCCCTCCGTGACTGCAACCGAAGCGTGCTTGGGATTTCGTCCGGTGGCGAAGGCGTTCGGAGAATCAGTCGGAATGACGTAAATCTTCGGCATCGGCAGGCCGATCTTCTGGGTCATGCGCTCGACCACGTTGTACACGCGTGGCAGCTGTTCCCGGGTGACGGGTTGCGCGCGGTAGGTGCGGAGCGCAATCTTGTCGGAGAAGAAGTAAGCAACAAAGTTGGTCACCACGGCAATGCCCAAAGCCAGCAGCATACCGTTGGGCCCGCCAAAGGCGCGCCCGACCGCCATCAGCAAGAGCGTCAGGGCGGTGAGAAGAAACGCGGTCTTGAATGTGTTTCCCATAGAAGTTCCCACTACATTAGATGGTTTGCCCGGCCAAGGGATGCATCGGGAGATACGGAGGCTGCGGAGGCGCTACAATTGGTCTACTTCACCGTCGCGCGCTTGAGGGCCCGCTCCAGCGTCTGGTCCAGCGCGGCTCTCGCTCGCTCGTATTCCTGCTGCGAAATGCCGCCCTGTTTGTGTTCCACTTCGAGCTGAAACATTTCATCTTTCAGGGCTTCGAGGAGCAGGGCGGAACGGCTCGAAGTCGCCTGCCGGAGAGGCTGGCGCTCAGGCAATTCCACATCGGAGGCGCCGAAATCGGGGACAGCTCCGCTGCGCGAGCGGGTCGTAATGTAGAAAGCGCCGGTGGCCAGTACAATCCCAAATCCTCCCAGGATGTACCAGCGATATTTTTCCAAAGGATCCGGCGCATCGATGGGCGGGCCCAGTCCTCCGCCCGGACGGGAATCGCGTCCCGCCGTGGCCCCAGCCCCGCTGTCGCCTCCGGGAGCGCTGCCCTGGCCGTTTTCCCCGGACTCACCCAGCGCACCGGTACCCGAAATCTTGAAAGCCAGCGGTTGGCCCAGTTCAGTGTTCGATGCCACCTGCACCGTTGCACCGGGTTCTTTCGGATTCGCCCTGGACTCGAACCCGCCGCCTGGGCCCGCCGAAAACTGCATGGTCTTCGGCAGCATCACCACGAAATGCTGAGCCGGGTAGAGGGCTTTGGGATCAATGCTGGCCTCGCCACTGTAAGGCAGCTCGAAACCAACTTGAAACAGAGTCTGGCCTGGGCGCAAGGGGAAAATAAAGGCGTATCGGTTCTTGTCCTTTTGCGGAACTGGGGCAGAGTTGATGGGTTGCCCTCCGGCTGTCTCGGCCGACGCGTCCGCAATCCGGGCGCCTTCGGGCAAATAGAACTCGAAGTTCTGGTCGTTCATCTGGGTGCGCGGCGGGTCGGAAGTGTTGTTCACCGCGAACAGGCGTGTGCCCTGCAACTGGTTTCCCTGGGCCTGAAAGCGCATGACGTCGGCGGTGACACTGATGCCCTCAATTTTTTTGGATACATCGAAGACTTGCAGCTCTACGGAGTCCGTTCCCGGGGGCGCCATGCGGTGATAGGTGACGCCCTGGTGAATGGCGCGAATCAGATGCGGACCTGCGTCGGGAAGTTTGAAGCTGAAGTGGCCGCCCGCGTCTGCTTTGGTGCGAGCCGCCTCCTCCATCCCCTCGCCTAGTTTGATCAGTACGACGTCATCTCCGCCGGCTGGCTTGTTGGTGGTTCCGTTCTTGAGGGTGCCACTAAGGGTCTGGGCGGAGGCGGAGGACAGCAGGAGCAAGGCGCAAAGAGCAATAGGGAAGCTCGCCGCGCGCCTGATTTCTATCCCGCAGGAGCGGGATCGCGCGCGGGGGCTCGCCCAGATCCTTCGTGAGGCAAAGAACGCCTCGCTCAGGATGACAGTTACTCTTGTCAAAAGTCTCAAACTTGGGTTCCTTTTCTCAGACTCGGAGATACCGCAGCTTGTTCCAGTCGCGCGATTTCAGCCAGGATGGCGGCCGCTTCTTCTTCCAGAGAGGTCTTCATCGCCTGAAAGTCGGAGTCGGGAAACTTTCCCGCCTTGTATTCAAAGCTGAGATCGCGCAGGTTCTCGTACACCGCATCTTTGCGCTCACGCAAATAGCTGAGCCTGGTTTTCGGAGGGCCAAGCTGCAACTTTCCCGGCAAATAGAAAACGTAGAACAGGACGCACAACGTAATCATGGCGCAGATGATGAGCGTCATAGTTCCGTCTCCCTGCGCGCCTGGTCGCGGAATCGCTCGAACTCGGCAGGGCTGGCGGGAGCCACTCCGCCGGCGGGAATTGCCAACGGCCGCATTCTCCATGCCCGCACGATCAGCACGACCGTCGTCAAGCCCAGAACCAGAGCAAGATAGGGAATCACCCAGGCGACGCGGTTGAAGCCGCTGGCGGTGGGCGCGAGCAACACGGTGGGGCCATACTTCTGAACGAAAGATTGCAGCACTAGGTCGTCGCTGTCAGCTCGATCCAGGGCGGCGGCGAGCTCTCCGCGCATGCGGTCTGAGTAGCTGCAGCCCACGTGATTGCATTCGAGCAGCACCTGGTTGCAGCTGCACACGCACATTAACTTGTGCCCCAACATGCTGAAGCGCGCGTCCTCGTCGCCGGCGCCGAGAAGGGTAAACACGGCAAGGAGCAGCAGAGCGATTTGTGTTGCGCGGCGGGAGGGCACGGCTTTCAGCCGTGCCGTTCGAGAGGACAGAGCTATAACGGCACGGCTGAAAGCCGTGCCCTCCCACGCTGTGCCCTCCCGAGTTGTACCGGAAACGTTCGCGTTGAACCTCTTCATCAGTCTCCCGTCGCCACTGACTCAGCCGGGATGCGCGCCGGCACCGTCACCCGCACCGCCGCCGCATTCGGGATCAGGGCGATGACCGTGCCCGCAATCATGATCCACACCCCAGCCCAGATCCACATCACCAGCGGATTGAGGTGCGCCTTGATAATCGGACGCCCCGTGTCCAGGTTGCGGCCCTCATACACCAGGTAAAGGTCTTCCCTCATGGTCGAGCGATTGGCCACCATGGTGGAGGTCTGCTGGCTGGCCTTATAAAACCGCTGCTCGGGATATAGCGTATCGATCTGCTTGCCGCCCTTGAATACGTCGATGATGGCCCACTCGCTGCCGTAGTTGGGTTTGTCTTCCTGGGTGTAGGACTGGCACACCAGGGTATAGGCGCCGAGATTCATCCGGTCGCCGAAGCCCATCTCCTGCTCAGCATCCTTGTTGAACGCGGCGCCGGCAAAGCCGATCATAATCACGATCACGCCGAAGTGAACAATGTATCCGCCGTAACGGCGGGTGTTGCGGTGCGCCAGATGCACCATGGAGGCGAAAATATTTTGTCCTGTATGGCGCGCGATCACGCGGCCGCCGCGGACGAACTCGGAGATTACGGTGAGCGCCACCATGACCGATAGCATGATGGTCATGAGCGAGTAGAAATATGCCGAGTCGTTCCACGGCCGCATGCCGAATGCGATCAGCAGCATTCCGGTGGCAAGCGCGCCCAGCACCGGCCAGCGGAAGTTGCGCTTCAGGCTTTCGAGAGATGTCCGGCGCCACGCCAGCAGCGGTCCGACGGCGGTCAGCAGCAACAACAGCAGAGCCACCGGAATCATCACACGGTTGAAGAAGGGCGGGCCCACCGTGATCTTGTGGCCCTGTATCCACTCTGACAGCACCGGGAACAAGGTCCCCCACAGCACCGTAAAGCAGGCCACGACAAACAGCAGATTGTTAAACAGGAAACTGGATTCCCGCGAGACCAGCGACTCCAGCTTGTGCTCGCTGCGCAGGTGCGAGCGGTTCTTTACATAGAAGAAGACACAGACCACCAGAATGATGGCAAGAAACGCAACGAACCAGTCGCCGATCGAAGACTGCGCAAAGGCGTGCACCGAACTGACCACGCCGCTGCGGGTGAGGAACGTGCCGAAGATGGAAAGCCCGAAGGTGGAGAAGATCAGCCACACGTTCCAGGTTTTCAGCATGCCCCGCTTTTCCTGCATCATCACCGAATGCAGAAATGCCGTCCCGGTGAGCCAGGGCATGAACGACGCGTTCTCCACCGGATCCCAACCCCAATAACCTCCCCAGCCCAGGACCGAATACGCCCAATGCGCCCCCAGAAAAACTCCGCAAGTAAGGAAACCCCAGGTCACCATGGTCCAGCGGCGCGTGATGTGGATCCACTTTTCTCCCGGGTAGCGCATGATCAAGGCGCCCAGCGCAAAAGCGAAGGGCACAGTGAAACCAACATACCCGAGGTAGAGCATGGGCGGATGGATCACCATCTCGGGATATTGCAGCAGCGGGTTCAGCCCGTTGCCGTCCGCCGGCAGCTCGCCCTGCATGATGGCAAATGGATGGGCAGCGAAGTTCAACAACAGCAGGAAGAAAATCTGCACCGCGGCAATGATCGCGGAGGCGTGCGCGAAGAGCCGGTTGTCGGTCTTGTGACGCAACCGCAGAACCAGTCCGTATGCCGACAGCAGCAGGGACCAGAACAGCAGCGAGCCTTCCTGCCCCGACCACAGCGTCGCGAACTTGTATGGCGCCGGCAGATCACGATTGCTGTGATGAAAAATGTAGGCGATGGAGAAATCATCCTGGAAGGCGGAGATGACCAGAATGAGGGCCGCGAGAAATACCACGGCAAAGGTGGCAATGCCTGCACGCCGGGCGGTTTCGCCAAGTCGCTCCGAACCCGGGCCCGGGCGAGCCAGGGCCAGCCCGCCGGCGAGGAACGAGTAAGCGCTCAGCGCCAACGCCAGCAGAAGCGCAAAGCTGCCAATTTGCGACATGGGGGGAACCCGGAGGTATTTTTTCAGAAAGAACAGGCTGAGGCAACAGCAGAAGCAGAGAACACTGAACCACTAGGGCAGAGTAAAACGTTCAGGTTACTCCCCAAATGCGACGCAAGGACGTGCCCCCTGGCTGTCCCGATGTGATTTCGTCGTGTCTCCGGAACCTAAGCGCTCTGCTGCTGATCGTCGGCACGGGAGAGCACTTCCCGCTCCGCTACCAGCCAATCCTCGTTCTCGTGACCCGGGGTGTACCCCCGCTGCTCGTACAGTTCATACGCACGACGGCGGATTTCCGCTTCCAGGTCTGCGGTGGTCGGGTTCTGCTTGTGTTCCAAGGAGACGGCAGGCATGGTTGCTACCTGCTTCCGGCGAGTGTTGCCATTTCCAGAGGCCTTTGCGCGAGCCATAAACGAATACTCCTTAAATGCCAAAAATAAATTGATAAATCAGCCACATACACCTTGGGCACAACGCGCGATGGAGTCCAAGATGAATTGTGGCGAATGATCACTACAATCATAAACCGGATGGCTGTGGATGGGGGAGAGGGGAAAGAAAAAATATTCGTTTCGATCGCAGTAACCTTGGTAATCGTTTACATCGCTATGTTAGTAAAAGTCATGCGAACTGGTCTCGGCCCGCGTAATCGATAGCGGTATCACCCGCTGCGCCTTCACCGAAATCACGTTGTCCTGATTCTGCAAAATTCCCTCCACCATCAGGAACTGCTCGGATGTCACCAGCAAGCGATTCTTCTGGAACAGGTCGGGCATGATGATGGCGTTGGCCACGCCCGTCTCGTCCTCCAGACTCAAAAAGACGAAACCTTTGGCCGTCCCAGGACGCTGGCGCGCGATGACGCATCCCCCAATCCTCAAATATTGACCATTGGGAATCCCCGCCAGATCACTGGCCTTGCGCACTCCGATCGCATTCATGCGCGCGCGATGATAGGCCATGGGATGCGGGCCAACCGTCACTCCGGTCCCACGGAAGTCAGCCACCAGGCGCTCCTCCGGATCCATTGGGCGCAGTGGAGACCTGGAATCACGCTCGGAAAGCTCGTCCAGGAGCGGCCCGGAGTGGCGTACGGAGCGCTCCACCTGCCACAGAGCATCACGGCGGTGAAGTTTCAAGTTTCCAGTTTCAGGTTCCCTCTGAACAGTACTGAGAACTGGTAACTGAAAACTGGAAACTGAATTCAAAGCCCCAATTTCCGCCAGCGTATTCAGTTCATCCTTACGCAGCTCAGGAACGCGATGGATGAGATCGTGAATGGAGGTGAATGGAGCAAAGTGGCGTTGATGTATCAGAGCTTGGGCAGCTTGCTCCCGTAACCCGCGAACATATCGGAGCCCCAATCGTAGCGCCGGCGTCCCTTCGCTCAGGACAGGCTCGCCGGATGTCGGATGAGCGTCCAGCCCACCGCTTGAAAAATTCTCTAATGGCAGGTTCTTTCGCCCCTGCGGGGCTTGGTGCTCTCCCGCGCCATTCCCGGGGCTAGCGCCCTGGGCTGCATTCTTTCGCCGCTCCGCGGCTTGGTTCGTTGGATCTCCAGCATCCAGGTGATTATTTTCCTGACAGCGTTCCCGACCAACGACGGTCTTGACGACTGCCGACTGACGACCGACGACTGAGCAACCCCACTCCGACTTCATCACATTAATCGGAAATATCTTCAACCCGTGCCGCTGCGCGTCCTTCACAATTGTGGCCGGACGATAAAATCCCATGGGCTGGTTGTTCAGCAAAGCAGCGGTGAAAGCCGCCAGGTAGTGGCACTTCAGATAGGCGCTGGCATAGGCGATCAGCGCGAAGCTGGCCGCGTGAGATTCGGGAAATCCATACAGCGCGAAAGAAGTAATCGAGAGCACGATCTGCTCCTGCGCCTCCCGCGAAATGCCGTTGTGTTCCATGCCGGCACGAAGCTTGGCCTCAATTTCCTTCATGCGCTTCTCTGAGCGCTTAAAACCCATCGCCCGGCGCAGATCTTCCGCCTCACCCCCGCTGAATCCAGCGACCACCATCGCCATGCGTAACAACTGCTCCTGAAAAAGCGGGACTCCCAAAGTGCGCTTCAATACCGGTTCGAGTGAAGGATGCGGATAGGTAACCTGCTCCCGGCCCTGGCGCCGCTGCAAAAACGGATTCACCATCTGCCCCACAATCGGCCCGGGGCGAATGATGGCGACCTGCACCACGATGTCATAGAAACGTTTTGGCCGCAGGCGCGGCAGGCACGACATCTGGGCGCGGCTTTCCACCTGGAACATGCCGATGGTGTCGGCCTTCTGCAAAGTGGCATACACCGTGGGATCGTCGGCTGGCAGGTGGGCAAGGTCCACTTCTTCGCCATAGTGATCGCGAATCAGTCGGAGAGAATCTTCCAGCGCCGCCATCATGCCCAGGCCGAGCAGGTCCACCTTGATGATGCCGAGATCGGCGCAATCTTCCTTGTCCCACTGCACCACCACGCGGCCCGGCATGGACGCGGGCTCGAGCGGAACTACGGAATCGAGCTGCCCCTGGCAGATGACCATGCCGCCGGAATGCTGTCCCAGATGACGCGGCAAGTCCTGCACTGCTTCGCACAACTCAAAATATTTGCGCAGGCGGGGATGACTTAAATCCAATCCGGCATCGTGGAAGCGGTGATCAAGCGAATCGTGCGAGTCGCGATATTCCCAGGTGGAGACAGCCGTCGAAACTTTGTCCAGGGTCTCGGGATCGAAGCCCAGGGCCTTGCCCATTTCCCGCCCCGCCATGCGGCTGCGATAAGTAATGACGTTGGCCGTCATAGCGGCGCCGCGCTCGCCGTAGCGTTTGTACAAATATTGAATGACGCGTTCGCGCTGGTCGCCGCTGGGCAGATCGAGATCAATGTCAGGCCACTCGCCGCGCTCCTCGGAAAGAAAGCGCTCGAAAAGCAGTTCCATGCTGATGGGGTCGACCGCGGTAATGCCGAGCGAATAGCAGACGGCGCTGTTGGCGGCTGAGCCGCGTCCCTGCACTAGAATGTTTTGCTCGCGGCAGAAACGGACCAGGTCCCACACAATCAGAAAGTATCCGGCCAGCTTGAGCTTTTCGATCAGCGCCAGTTCCCGCTCAATCTGACGATGGGCACGGCCTTTGAGGCCGGCATCTGACCGGCCATAACGCTGCTGAAAGCCTTCCCGAGTGCGCTCCCGCAAGAAAGACATCATGGTCTCGCCGTCCGGCACGGGATACTTGGGGAATTCATATCCCAGAGCTTCGAGCGTGAATTCGAGCCGGGATGACAGTTCCACCGTGTTGGCCAGGGCCTCGGGCAGGTCGGCGAACAGTTGTTGCATCTGTTGCGGCGATTTCACATAACGCTCGGAGTTGCGCGCCAGCAGACGCCCGGCAGTGGCCAGCGTGCAATGGTTGCGAATGGCGGTGAAGACGTCGCAAAGTTCACGCTCCTTCGGGATGGCATAGCAGACGCCGTTGGTCGCCAGCAGCGGTAATTGCAGCGAGCGCGTGATTTCGATGGCAGCGCGGTTGCGAGCCTCCTGCCCGCGATGGAAATGACGCTGCAGTTCCACATAAACGTTGCCGCAACCAAAAATGCCGGTCAGGGATTCGACCGTATGCCGTGCTTCCTCCATACCGCCGTGGGCCAGCGCAGCGGCGAGTGGTCCGTCATCGCCGCCGGTAAGGCAGATCAGTCCGTTGGCGTGCTCCTGCAGTTCGTCTCCGCAGACGGCGCCCTCACCTTTCTTCGAGCGCAGCTTCATCTTCGTGATCAGATGGCAGAGATTCTGGTAGCCGGCGCGGGAAGAGACGAGGAGAGGTAGGCGGACCTCACCACGGAGGCACAGAGGTACCGAGGAATTCGAAGCAGAAGGCTTAATTTTCTCTGTGTCTCTGTGACTCTGTGGTGAAAATTCAGATGTCACCTCCGCCCCCAGATGCGCCTTGATCCCTGCCTTCTTCGCTGCCATATAGAAACGGGGCGCACCATAGACGCCGTCGCGGTCGAGCAGCGCCATGGCCGGCATTTTCAGGCGGGCGCAGGTGGCAATCAGGTCTTCGGGCAGGGCGGTGCCTTCAAGAAAACTGAAAGCCGAGCGGGAATGGAGTTCGATGAACATCGTCCCTGGTTGGAAGGAGGGCAGTTTCGCTATTTGTTCGCTTTTAAGATTGTGGCGAGCCCAGGGCGGATTGTCAAGGGAAGCTAACTAAGAACTGACAACCAGGAACTGACTAACTGGTTTTACGTACAGATTCCATGCTGCAGCCGAGGGCGAGACGCCCTCGGGACAGCCGCAAGCCTGCCTGAGCGTAGCCGAAGGGATGCCGGCGCTACGGGGATGGGCGCAACTGGGGCCGGAGTTACGCCGGCACTTTGGTGCGCTTGCTGGTTTGTTTCACGGTGACGGGATCGAGGAAGGTCATCATGCCGCGCAACTCCTCGCCGACCTTCTCCAACTTCTGCTGCTGTTCTTTTTCGCGGGTGGCGTCAAACCATTCCCGGCCAGTCTCATTCTCGGCGATCCACTTTTTGGCGAAACTTCCATCCTGAATCTCGCGCAGCATCTGGCGCATGGTTTCCCGGGTCTGTTCGGTGATGATGCGCGGGCCTCCGGTGTAGTCGCCGTACTCGGCGGTATCGCTGACCGAGTAGCGCATATAGTTGAGCCCGCCGCGGTAAATCAAATCCACGATAAGTTTCAGCTCGTGCAGGCACTCGAAGTACGCGATCTCGGGTTGGTAGCCGGCTTCGACCAGGGTCTCGAATCCCGCCTTCACCAACGCGCTCACGCCGCCGCAGAGAACGGTCTGCTCGCCGAAAAGATCGGTTTCGGTTTCCTCGGAGAACGTGGTCTCGATGACGCCCGCGCGGGTGGCCCCGATGGCCTTGCCGTAGGAGAGCGCCAGTTGCTTAGCGTTACCAGTCGCATCCTGATGAATGGCCAAAAGAGCCGGGGTTCCGCCGCCCTCCACAAACACTTCGCGCACACGATGTCCGGGTGCCTTGGGCGCAATCATCGTAACGTCAACGTTGGCCGGAGGTTTGATCGTGCCAAAGCGGATGTTGAAGCCGTGGGCGAACATGAGCGTCTTGCCCGCGGTCAGGTGCGGCGCGACTTCCTTTTTATAGACTTCCGGCTGCACCGTGTCCGGCACCAGGATCATGATCACGTCGGCCCATGCCGCCACTTCAGCGACTGTCCCAACGGTGAGCCCGCTGGCTTTGGCTTTCGCGCGCGATTCGCTGCTGGTGGGCAGTCCGACTCGCACATCCACACCGCTGTCCGTCAGGTTGAGGGCGTGGGCGTGACCCTGGGAGCCGTAGCCAACGATGCCAACTTTCTTCCCGCGAATCAAGGCCACGTCGGCAGAATTCTCGTGATACATCTTCGGCATGATGTTTCCCTTTCGAAAAAATGCGGTTTGATTTCGTGCTAAACAGAACTGTCAAAGACACTTGGTCAAACAGAGTTTGAACTAAACCGAGCCCGGCTAAACCGAATATGAAACGCCTTCATCGGCCGCGGCGATCTGTGGCTGGGCCGTCTTTGCCGGATTCACCGTGGATGAAGAAGTGCCGCGCCTCATGGCGACAATCCCGGTGCGCACCATCTCCACCACGCCGTACGGACGCAGGACTTCCAGCAGTCCGTCGATCTTGTCTTCGCCGCCGGTAATTTCGATGGTCAGCGATTCGGGCGCGACATCCACTACGCGGGCGCGAAACACGCTGGCCAGTTCCAGCACATGCGAACGGGCTTCATGAGTCGCCGCCACCTTGATCATGGCTAAATCGCGCGCGATCGCCGGCTCGTTGGTGATGTTTTCCACCAGCAGCACGTTCACCAAATTATAAAGATTGGCTTCGATGCGCTTGGCCTGGTCCGGATTGGTGTCGACCGTGATGGTCATGCGCGAGACTTCGGGCTTTTCCGTGCGCCCGACGGTCAACGAATCGATGTTGAAGGCGCGGCGGCGGAACAGCGATGCCACACGGGTCAGCACGCCCGGTTTGTTTTCGACGTAGACAACAAATATGTTCAGCATTTTTACCTTTATTCATCCGCGGCGGTTTCGACGATGGGACTGGGCCGCCGGATCATGTCGTTCAAAGACGCCCCGGCTGCGACCATGGGGTAGACGGTGTCTTCCTGCTCTACCTTGAAGTCGATCAGCACGGCGCCATCGTGATCGCGTGCTGCCCGCACCGTCGGCAACACCTGCGAACGTTCGGTCACCGCCATGCTGCGGATCCCGTACGCTTCCGCCAGTTTCACGAAATTCGGATTGAGCAGCGGCGTGGCTTCGTAATTGCGCTCGTAGAAAAATTCCTGCCACTGTCGCACCATGCCCAGAAATCCGTTGTTGATGATCGCAATGTTGATCTTTAACTTTTCCTGCTGAATGGTCGCGAGTTCGGACATGGTCATCTGGAAGCCGCCATCGCCGACGATCACCCAGACCTCAGAGTCCGGCCGCGCCACCTTGGCTCCGATGGCCGCCGGCAGGGCAAAGCCCATGGTTCCCAGACCGCCCGAAGTAATCAACGAGCGCGGCTTTTCGTGCTTGAAGTATTGCGCTTCCCACATCTGATGCTGGCCGACGTCGGTTACGACCACCGTGTTGCTGTTACGAGTTTCGCGCCACAGGTCGTTGATGACGTGCGCGGCGTAGAGATGTCCGTTGTCGGGAAGCTTCTGAACGTCCCGCACCGCGGAATCACCCTTTAACTTGTCAATCGAATCCAGCCATTCGGTGTGATCGACCGACTCTACGCGAGGCAGCAACTCCTTCAGCACCTCACGCAGGTCGCCAACCAGGGCCACGTCTACTTTTACGTTCTTGTTGATTTCAGCGGGATCGATTTCAATGTGGATTTTCTTGGCATCCTGTGCGTAGGTTTTCAGATTTCCGGTGACCCGATCGTCAAAGCGCATGCCGAGAGCGAGCAACAGGTCGGCTTCCTGAATGGCGTGGTTCACCCAGGCTTCGCCATGCATTCCCATCATGCCCAGGTTCAAAGGATGCGAAGCCGGAAACGCTCCCAGCCCGAGCAGAGTCAGGGCCACGGGAATCCCGGCTTTCTCCGCCAGGGTCAGAACTTCCGCCATGGCGCCCGAGACGATGATGCCGTGCCCGGCCAGGATTAGGGGCCGCTTGGCTTTGTGGATCAACTCCAGGGCCTGCGCGTACTCCGTCTCTTCTGGCGAAAGATCGGGGCGGTACCCAGGCAGTTGCGGACGGGCGGCTTCCCAATCGAATTCGCAGGAAGACTGTTGCGCATCTTTGGTTATATCGACGAGGACGGGGCCGGGACGGCCGGAACGGGCCACATAGAAGGCTTCGCGCAAGACCCGGGCCAGCTGATCGGCGTGGGTAACCAGGTAGTTGTGCTTGGTGATCGGAAGCGTGATGCCGGTGATGTCAGTTTCCTGAAAGGCGTCGGAGCCGATCAGCTTGCTGCCCACCTGCCCGGTGATGCACACGACGGGAGACGAATCCAGCATGGCGGTGGCGATGCCGGTGACCATGTTGGTCGCGCCAGGCCCTGAAGTTGCAACCGCCACTCCAACCTCGCCGCTGGCCCGGGCATAGCCGTCCGCCATGTGGGTGGCGCCTTGCTCGTGGCGCACCAGGATGTGGTGGATATCGCTATGCTTCAAGGCGTCATACGCCGGCAGAATTGCGCCTCCGGGATAGCCGAAAACGTGTTTTACGCCCTCGCGCTCCAGGCACTCCCAAAGAATTTGTGCTCCCGTTTTTGTCATGAACCCAGTCCTCAGTCTTTCCAGCCCAGCAATTAGCAACTGGCAATTAGCCACGGCCTATGGAGTGTTGGCCAATTGCTAATTGCCAATTGCTGCCGCTTTGATCATACGCCCCAGAGATAATCTTCTTGCTCGCCTTCCCGCTCCCCGCCATGGGTAGCGTGCGCGGCGTGGGCCTTTTCTCTCGCGCTAACGAGGTCGGGATGTGCCGGCTGAACATCTTCCTTGCTTACTGCCGCCATCCAGGTAGACGCCGTCTTGCCGGCGCTGTCGGGAATGGTGGCAGTTCGGCTGGGCACATCGCGAATCAGTTCCAGCAGGTGTCCGTCCTCGATCGTCTTGATCTTGTCGGCCAGCGCCACAAAGCGCCGGTAGACGTCGTCGAGTTGGGCCCGGTCGAACGTGAAGCCCAGTTTTTCGTAGCGCACCCGCAAAGCGTTTCGGCCCGAGTGCTTGCCCAGGACAAGCGCGTTTTGGGGAGCGCCCACTGACTGCGGCGCAATGATCTCATAGGTCGACGGATCCTTGATCATTCCATCCTGGTGGATACCGGCTTCGTGCGCGAACGCGTTCCTGCCCACGATCGCCTTGTGCGGCTGCACGTAGACCCCAGTGATTTCGGACAAGAGCTGGCTGGACGGAAACAGCTGCTCGGCCACGACCGCCGTCTCATAAGGATAGTGCTCCCCCCGGACTCGCATCACCATCACCAGTTCTTCCAGCGAGGTATTTCCGGCCCGCTCGCCGATCCCGTTGACGGTGCATTCCACCTGACGCGCGCCCGCACCTATCGCTGCCAGTGAGTTTGCCACAGATAATCCCAGATCATCGTGGCAGTGAACCGAGATGGTGACGCCCTCGTTTTCGATGCCACGCACCCGACGGCGCAAAGTCTGAATCAACTCCGCGAATTCGTGGGGCACGCTGAAGCCGACCGTGTCCGGGATGTTGAGCGTGGTAGCTCCTGCCTCGATCACCGCCTCCAGCACCTCACACAGAAAGTTGATCTCGGTCCGGCTGGCGTCTTCGGCAGAGAACTGGACGTCTTTGCAGAACGACCGGGCCAGCTTGACCCCGTCGCGGGCCTGCTCCAGACACTGCCGCCGTGAAATCTTGAGCTTGTGCTGCAGGTGGATATCGGAAGTGGCAAGAAAAGTATGAATCCGCGGACGGGCGGCTCCTTCAAGCGCGCGCCCAGCCCGTTCAATGTCGCCCGGACAACTTCGAGCCAGTGCAGCCACGATGGGCCGCCGAAGTTCCCGCGCCAGGGCGTTGACCGCTTGAAAGTCGCCTTCGGAGGCGATAGGGAAACCGGCTTCGATGATGTCCACGCCCAGGCGGTCGAGCTGGCGCGCCATGCGCACCTTTTCCTCGACGTTCATGCTGCAGCCCGGCGACTGTTCCCCGTCCCGCAGGGTAGTGTCGAATATGGTTACGTGCGGGCGTGCTTTGTGCTGATCTGGTGTTACCTGATCTGGATCCGCCAAGTCGTCCTCCCCGGCCTCCGTCGAGGCCCGTGCGTGCAAAATGATGCAGAAACTAAAAAGGCCATCATCCGATGCGGTGGATGATGGCCCTTTGCCAAATCTCTGTTATCGCTAGATCATCCGCCGCTTTCGTGAGGTGCAAGCACCAGGCCAGGAATGGCCACGCTAAGGGCGAGAAGACGCACTCGCACCCCTTGGGCAATTCGGCTCACGATGATTGCAATGCACCCCATTTTATGCGGAATCCAGCTCGACGTGTTACCCAAATAGACTATCGGGGGTCCCTTGCCGGTGTCAATGCAAATTGCCGCTCTGCCTTATCAGTTTTTTCGATGATAAGCATTCATATAGCGCCAGGGTCCCATCGACCCGGCTCAGGGCGTCCCGTTGCTGTCCCGAGGACGTCTCGCCCCCGGCTGGTGGCGCGAAAGATAAAACCAGTAGTCAGGTTCTGGTTGTCAGTTCCTAGTTAGAATCCCTCGACAAATCTGCCCCTGCAAACTGCGCAGCCTCCCGACCGTCTGCGCCGTCCCTTCTCCGTTCGCTCCACGAATCCCCCCAAACACTGTCCAAACCATGCACTTCAGGCAGGGCTATGCTCTAATAAAAGTCGTATCGCCATGCCTTCAACTGGAACCGTCGTGCGTCGCCGTCTGAAAGCTCTCCACCGCAACTTTCGTGGAGCGCGCATGATCGCCCGGGCGTTCGCATCCACGGACCATCCGCTGCTGGCGCACATCATCCCCATCCGCCGCTGCAATCTGGCCTGCGAGTACTGCAACGAGTACGACGATTTTTCCAAGCCCGTTCCCACCGAAACCATGTTTCAGCGTATCGACAAGCTGGCCGCGCTGGGAACGTCGGTCATCACTATCAGCGGCGGCGAGCCTCTGCTGCATCCCGAACTCGACCAGATCATTGCTCGCATACGCAAACGCGGCATAATTGCTGGGCTGATTACGAATGGCTACCTCTTGGTCGCCGAGCGCGTTGAACGGCTGAACCAGGCTGGACTCGAATGGCTGCAGATTTCGATCGACAACGTCACTCCGGACGAGGTCTCGAAGAAGAGTCTGAAAGTGCTGGACAAGAAGCTGGAGTTGCTGGCCGAGTACGCCGACTTCCACGTCAACATCAATTCCGTGGTTGGCGGGGGCGTCCGCAACCCACAGGATGCGCTCACCATCGGCAAGCGCGCCCTGGGACTGGGTTTCAGCTCGACCATCGGCATCATCCACGACGGTTCCGGACAATTGCAGCCGCTGAACGACGAGGAGCGCCGCATCTATCGCGAAATGAAGTCGATGGAGAAGAGCAGCTTCACCCGCATCAACGGATTCCAGGACAACATCGCGGACGGCCGCCCCAACCAGTGGCGCTGCCGCGCCGGCGCCCGCTATCTCTACATCTGCGAAGACGGCCTGGTGCACTATTGCTCGCAGCAGCGCGGCTACCCCGCCATCCCCCTGGAAAAGTACACCACCAAAGACATCCGCCGCGAATACCTGTCAGAAAAACCCTGCGCCCCCAATTGCACGGTTTCATGCGTGCACCAGGTATCCGTCTTTGATTCCTGGCGCGCTCCGCAGTTTCCCGCGCCAGCGACGGCGGCAACCAGCGGCCTGGTTCAAATCGAATAGTGCTTCAGAAGCGCCCACGTAGGCCCGGACGCCCCTTCGACTTCCCTCAGGGCAGGCTCTCGTCTGGGCGGGCAAAGCCCGTCCCCACGTGACTACTAAAGTGCCGCAACTCCTCTTTCCTGGCTCCTGATGCGGATTGCCTGGTCGACTTTTGAGAGGAAGATCTTGCCATCGCCAATCTTGCCGGTGGCTGCGGCTTTGATGATGGCATCCACCGCCGAGTCTACAATCTTGTCTTCCAGCACGATTTCCAGCTTCACTTTCGGCAGGAGATCGATGCCGTATTCGCGGCCGCGATAAGTTTCGGTGTGGCCCTTTTGCCGGCCGTGCCCGCGGACTTCCGAGACTGTCATACCTTCGATACCGAGCCCTATGAGAGCTTCTTTGATCTGCTCAAACCGGTTGGGCTGAACAATTGCTTCGAGTTTGGTCATGTTTGTCCTCGCATCGCAATACAGGTTGATCGGAAGGAGGCAGAGGATACTCTGCCTCGTCCCGATTCGAAGCCGGACCGCCAATCCGTCAGCTGGCAATATGCGACAGCGGTTTCGCGGTCGCCAAGCTGGCTCTGGACTGAGCCAGAGGGAGTTCCTGGGTCATGCCGCCCGGCGCGCCCAAGGCTGAGATGACATATTCAGGATAGGCCGAAATGCCGTGCTCGTGCAGATCGAGTCCATAGAGTTCGCCTTCTTCGGACACGCGCAGCAATCCGGTGGCATTGACCGCGTACATGACCGCCAGGGAGACCCCGAAGGTAGCCAGGGTGATGCATGCGCTTCCGATTGCCTGGGCGATGAGCACTTGCGTTCCACCGCCGTAGAAAAGGCCTTTCAGCGCGGCCGAGTTGTCGGGACCGGTTGGGCCCGATACCCCGTACTTGCCGCAGGCGAACAATCCAAGAGAGAGCGTTCCCCAGATGCCGCAAATGCCATGCACAGGGACCGCGCCGATGGGATCGTCAATTCGCAGCCACTCCAACAGCTCGACCCCGAGAACCACGACCACTCCAGCTACGCCTCCCAAGAGGACGGCGCCAGTCGGAGTGACCCAGTAACAAGGGCAAGTGATAGCTACCAGCCCAGCCAGAAATCCGTTGGTGGTGAAGCCTGCGTCCCACTTCTTGCTGGACATGTAGGCCCAGAACATGGCAGTCAACCCTGCTGCGCACGCCGCCAGCGTTGTGTTGGTGGCGACCCGCCCGATCCCTTCGAAATCCATCGCCGAAAGCGTACTGCCGGGATTGAAGCCGTACCAGCCAAACCACAGGATCAGACCGCCACTGACCGCGATGGTCAAATCATGCGGCAACATGGGTGCGCCGCCATCCCGCTTGAATTTGCGCCCCAGCCGCGGACCCAGGACAATCGAACCGGCCAGAGCGACAAAGCCTCCGATGGTGTGAACTACGGTCGATCCGGCGAAATCGTGGAAGCCCATGCCCGACGAGGGCCAAAAGTGTCCATCGCTTCCCATCAGTGCCAGCCAGCCGTCCGGTCCCCAGGCCCAGTGCCCAATGATCGGATATATGAAGCCGGAAACGCAGATGCTATACAGAAGGTCGCCGACGAATCCGGTCCGCCCGATCATGGCTCCCGAAGTGATGGTCGAGCAGGTATCGGCGAAAGCAAATTGGAAGATCCAGACAGCCAGAAACGCGACGCCGGTGGTTTCATAGGTCGCGGGCGCGTTTTGCAGGAAGAACCAGTGGTAGCCGATGAAACCGTTGCCGTGACTGAACATGAAAGCGAAGCCGAAGGCGTAGAAGAGGAGGCCGCACAGGCAGGTGTCAACCACGCACTCCATCAGGACGTTTACGGTTTCGCGGGAACGGCAGAAGCCGGCTTCCAGCATGGTGAACCCGACCTGCATGCCGAATACCAGGAACGCCGCCACCAGTGTCCAGGCAGTGTTCACAGGGTTGACGACGTCGGCTCCTTTGACTTCGGGGGTGCCGGTCTGCGCATACACATGAGCAAAGAACAGACCCGAGACCACGGCCATGATGAGTAACACCAGACCGATGCCGAGCATCTTGCCACCCAGGAGCAACCCTCCGTAACGTCGCCATTCAGGATCTCGCAATCGAACTGCTAGCCGAGCGAACCTCTGAGAAAGCGACAAATTCCTTCCATTTCGTGAAATTGCAGACATTCTCTTGCCTCCTTGGTTGATGAATGGAAATCGAATTCAGAGCCGTATGTCCGCGCAGTTGCTCCCCTGTTGCCGTTCCAAATACGTCCCCCAGAGTCCGCACATCCAGAAACGCATGTCCCTCCGATCGGAAAG
>WNEZ01000373.1_pt1 | contig 36254 bp, 30 predicted proteins | sample 5400521 | NCBI WGS metagenome assembly WNEZ01 (sample SAMN13153339, study PRJNA577476) | soil metagenome | isolation source: 120 cm saprolite under Douglas fir tree site 2 hole 1 replicate 1 | place: USA:California | collected 2015-04-18 | reverse complement strand
GTGGGCGCGATTTTGTAGATGTTGTAGTTGTCATCCTCGTACAGCGAGAACGCGATCTCGCCGGTGCTCTGCGATACCGCCAGCGCCGGCGACATCTCCGTGATCCCTGAAACGCCGGTTTGCACATGCGTCACGCGCGCAATGCGGCTGTCGGCGAAGTAGTAGCGATAGACATCGGGAACACCTTCGGCGTTCGAAATGAAATAGAGGCTCTGACTGTCGGGCGCAAAGTGCGGATCGATGTTCTTGGCACGGCGGAACAGCGGCAGCATGTGGATCGCGCCGGTGGCAAGATCGACCGTGCCGACGTTCATGCCGAAGAACTGCAGCTCGGTCAGATCGCCCTGGCCGCGGTCCGAGACAAACGCCAGCAACTTTCCGTCGGGCGAGAAGGCCGGCTGCATGTCGGCATACCGATCGTTGGTCAGGCGTCGCACCTGCTTGGTGTCGATGTCGAAGAGGAACAGATCGCTGGCTCCGGACTGCTGACCGGACAGCGCGATGGTCTTGCCATCCGGCGACCAGGCGATGTTGTTGATGGCATCGACGCCCGGAACGCGCATGTCCTCGACGCGTCGCGAATCGGCGTCGACGATGCCGAGATAATTGTCACCTCTTTCAAAGACGACGAACGCCAGTCTCTTCGAGTCGGGCGACCAGGCGCCCGCGGAATCGATGAACCGCAGCGACTCGAAATGCGCGTTGCGCGTTGCCGAGGCCAGTCTGCGGATCACTTTTCCGTTCGATGCGTCGGCGAGGAAGAGATCGATGTCGAAAACATCGCGCGTTGAAAGGAAGGCCAGATACCGTCCGTCGGGGCTGTAGGCGGGACCGAGGTTGAGATATCCGCGGATGCCTTTCTTGCTTCCGATGACCGGCGTGCCGAGGTTGAAGGGACGGTCTTCGACGACAGGGTTGTACATCTCGCGCGCCGACTCCGCCCAGTCGGTGAAGATCTGCTTTGCGGGAATCCCGGTGGCGCGCTCGAAGGCCGCTTCCGGCCCGAATGTTCCGGCCGCCAGAAAAAGTCGTACGACCGCGTCGTCGCCGAAGCGTCCGCCGATGTACGCCAGCAGCGCCTGACCATAGCGATAGGGGAAGTAGTACGGATCGCGAGTCAGCTTGCGGAGATCGGGCATGCGATTGTGGATGGTGGCGTCACGAATCCACATCGCGGTCAGCGGATCGATGCGGCCTTTTGAGAAGTATTCCGCCATGCCTTCCACCAGCCACAGCGGCATCGCTTCGAGGTTGAATCGGCGGCGATTGTTGGTCATCGAGGCGGCCACGTCGAACTGGAAGACGTGCACCAGCTCGTGGCCCAGGACGTGATCGTTCTCGGCATAGTCGCCGGTCAGCGGCAGCACCACCCGATTCATGAACGGATCGGTGAATCCGCCCGTGCCTTGTCCGATGATCTCCGGGGTGGTGGTGGTCTGCTGGAAATCGGCGGGATTGGCGTAGAGCACGATCGGCTTGCGGGTGAACGAATGGTTGAAAACGCGCGACAGGCGGGCATACCAGCGCTCGGCCTGGCGGCCGATGTCGTTGACCACGTCGGCCTCGCGATCGTAGTAGTAGATGTCGAAGTGCTCGGTCTTCAGGATCTTGAAGTCGAAGTGCTCCCACTGCACTTTGTTGCGACCGAAGTACTGAGCGTTTGCGGTTGCTGCGACGAAGAGGAAGGCGAGAACGACTACGGCCTTACGCATGCGATTCACACCTCGATTGAGCCGCCAGCAAGTTCGTTGCCGCGACGGCTCGCAAATGGTACGCCTGATGAGGCCGGCGTGTTGAGTGCGTTTGCGGTTCGGTTACGTGGAGCGCGCGTGCAGCATTTTGAACGCGTGGGTCCACGATCCCGAGAGGATCCCGTGCAGGACCCACGTCATGCACATCGGCTCGAGGTAGCGCGCGCCCTCGATTCCGCCGATGTCCACCACGCCCCACCCGAAGTCGGAACAGATCTGTGACACCCGCTTCTTGGCCTCGGCGTCGTTGCCGCAGATGAACATGTCGGGCGGGCCGCCCGGAAATTGCGGCTTGAAGAACAGCGGATTGCCGACGGTGTTGAATGCCTTGACGACCTTCGCCTTGGGCGCCCATCGCTGCACGCGCTCGCCCAGCGAGTCAGTATGTCCGACCGCGAGCCTGGGCGGTCCGCCGGGGATGAAGTCGAGCGGGTTGGTGGCGTCGATGGTCACCTTGCCGCTGAAGTTCTCCGGGTCGGCCAGGGTGATGGCCTCCTGCGTTCCGACGCCGAGGGTCGCCACCACGATCACGTCTCCGAAGCGTGCCGTCTCTTTGAACGTGCTGGCGGTGACGCGCGATCCCGCTTGCGCCACGAAGTCGTTGAGCTTCTCGGGCGTCCGCGATCCGATCTTCACGTCGTGACCGAGACTGCTGAACGCGCGCGCGAATGACTGGCCGACAGGCCCCGAGCCGAGGATGCCGATTTTAAAGTCGTCGCGTTCCAATCGCCGCCAATGCTACCGCAATGAGCAGCAGCATCCACGTCGAGAGCATCGGCACGTTCGCGCTGTCGACGATCGTGCCGACTGCTTGTGCCCGCGTGATGGTCGTCGTGCTCGTCAGATTCACGAAGAATGTTTCGTTCGGCTCCAGCGTCGGGTCGCTCAACGTGTGAACTGCAATCGTGTTGGTGACCTGACCCGGCACGAACGTGACGCTGCCTGTCGTCGCGGTGTAGTCGGTGCCGGCGGTAGCAGTGCCGTCTGCGGTCGAGAAGTTGACGACGATGCTGGTGGCCGATGGCACGGAAAGCGTCACGGTGAAGAACGCCGTACTGCCCTCGAACGTGTTAGGCGCGTCGGCGATCGAAATCGTGGATGTGTCGTCGTCGATGATCGTTGCTGTACCCTGCGCACGGTTGATCGATGCGCCCGTCGCGTTGCTGAGATTCACGACGAATGTCTCGTCCGATTCGTCGATATTGTCGGCGACCACATTCACGGCGATTGTCTTTGTCGCGTCGCCGGGATTGAATGTCAGCGTGCCGCTGGTGGCGGTGTAATCGGCGGGGGCAGTGGCTGTGCCGTTCGCGGTCGCGTATTGCACCGTGCTGGTCGTGGCAACGGCGGGAGTCCGCGTCACGGTGAACGTGGCGGTTGTGGTCCCGCCGGTTCCTTCGGTGACTGTGACGTCATTGATCGCGAGTGTCGCTGGTGCGGCGCATGCCGAAAATTCCGAGGTGTTGCCGGCCGGATCGGTGGCCGTCGCGGTGGCGATAGTCATCGGGAAGGGCACGGCGACGCTGAAGGTCGCGTTCCCCATAGCGTCGGTGGTGACGACTGTCGAAGCGGCGAAGGTTGCGCCTTCACCGAAACCCGATGCATCGCATACGGCGTTATCGAAGAGCTCGATCGTGAATGCCGTCGAGGCGGTGCTGTTCAGCGTTCCCGCGACAGTCGTCGTGCCGGCGTTCAAGATCACCGACGTCAGCACCGGGAAGTTCTGCAGATTGTTAGGTCCCGTGTCGGCATCGCCCGGGTCGTTCGGAACCACGCCGCCGAAGTCGATCCCCAGCCCCACATTCGAGTTGATGGAGTTGCGACTGGTCCTGACGCCGGTTGTGGTAGGGCCGGACACCACCACGCCGGTGCCGTTGAACCAGATGGTGTTTCCTGCGCCGGCAGCCGTTCCGCCGATCTGAGCACCGCCGGTGCCCGCGGCCAGGATGCCAATCTGAACATTGCCTCGGTTCGCAGTCCCGGCGGCGTCAGTGCCGATGAAGTTTCCCTGGATGACCGTGGCTGCCGAACTGCCGATGACAAAGACGCCGGTGAAATTCGCGGAAATGACATTCCGCGATGCGGCCGTCGTGCCGCCGATCGTGTTGTTTGGCGCGTTGCTAATGGAGACTCCTGACGAGCTGTTGCCGAGGGCGGCCGATCCGGCAGCATTGAGGCCGATGTAGTTTCCCGCAATCACATTCCCGGTTGTTGTCGCGCCACTGAGGGTGACGCCGTTAGAAGCGTTGCCGGAGATCACGTTGCGCGATCCCGCGGTGGTCCCTCCGATGGTGTTGTTCGCTCCGCCCGATATTTGAATTCCGCCGCCCGTGTTGGGGATCGCGACATTCCCGGTCGTGTCGATGCCGATGTAATTGCCCGTCACGGCGTTCGAAGACGAAGGGTTGAAGCTGATGGCGTTCCCGCCATTCCCGGAGATCACGTTTCCGACGATGCTATTCCCCGGGCTGTTGAAGATGGAGATCCCTCCCGAATTGTTCTTGATGGCCGCCGTGCCGGCGGCGTTCAATCCAATGAAGTTGCCCAACACCCGCACTGGCGTGGTGGCGGCATCGGTCACGCGGATCCCTTGAGATCCATTGCCTGAGATGATGTTCCGCTCCGCGGCGGTCGTCCCGCCGATGGTCGTGTTGGTCGCGCCCTGGTTGATGAGGATTCCGTAGTTTGTGTTTGCGATGGCAGCAGTTCCGGCGGGGTTCGTTCCGATGAAATTGCCGGTGATGGTTGAACCGTCGTTTCCTGCTGCGGTAACAATGATGCCGACGGCAAGGCCGGAGATGGTGTTCTGGACGACGGCCGTATTTGTCGCCTTGAAGACGGTGACGCCGGTGCCCACGCCGCTCGCAACCGCCGCTGTTCCCGCCGCATTGATGCCGACGTAGTTGCCCTCGATCCTGTTCGCCGTAGCAGGGCCCGCGAACGTCGCCACTCCGATGCTGCCGCCCGTATTGCTGGAAATGACATTACGCGCCGCGGCTGTAGGGCCGCCGATGCGATTGTTCGAACCGCCCGAAATAGTCACGCCGAAGGCATTCGGACGCGCAAGATTTCCGGTGATGTCCGTACCGATGTAGTTGCCCTCGATGACGTTCGAATCGCCGGCGATGGTGATGGCGTTGCCGTTGGTGCGGTTGATCACCAGACCCTTGATCGTGCACCCGCTCGATGTAATGAGGAGCGTATCGCCGCTCAGGGAGCCCGTTGCGTCGATCTCGATGATCGGCGTGCCGGCGAAGCCGGGTTGCGTCGTGCCGTCGATGATCACGGCATCATTGATCTGGAGCAGGAACGTCCCTGCCAGCGCAATCGTCTGCGGACCTGAGCCGATCGCGAAGACGATCGTGTCGAGACCCGGATTCAGATCCGCGTTGGCGATCGCCTGTCCGAGCGATCCGGGGCCGTTGGGCGCATTGGTCGTGACGGTGAACGTGGCCGCCGAGACGGAGACGCACCACAGCGACAAGATGGCCGTGAAGAGACGGCGCACGATCGGACCCGGCGCGACGATATCACGCTTGGTGCGGGAATGTGATGATGAATCCTGCGATCGTCAGCGCCGCGGGAGGCAGGATCATTTTCCAATCCATCCTCACCAGCGCGAGGATGAATCCGTAGATGGTGATCGACTCGAGGAGCGCCCAGGCGATGATGTTGTACAGGCGACGCGGCGCACCGCGCTCGCGAAATCGCGCCCGCGTGAAAAACGCGGCCACGAATGTCAACGCGCTGATCGAGTACAGGATGATCGTGAATTCGTCGTGCAGCGCGGCCTGGAACGGTCGCTGCGCGTTTCGCTGAGCGATCGTAAAAGCGATCAGACAGTAGATGAGGATCGACGCAAAGAGCGCCGCCCAGATGATGCGCTCGATTTTCACGGTGGGTTCCATTTCACCACTGAGTTTATTTCGCGGGCGGGTCGAAGGGGCGGGAGCGAAGAATCTATGGCGGCGCAGACATCTTCGCGATTTGCGCGACGATCGAACCTAAAGACGCGACGATGTCCCGCGCTGGTTCGCCGTCGAGCGCGATGAGGTCGTCCTCTGTGGCTCTGTGGTGAAAGTCATCCCGGAAGCTGGAAGCTGTAGCGGCGAAGCTCTCGCCCGATATCGTCCACGAGTTGGAGATAAAACGTCCCTTCAAGAAATGGCGGCAACCGAGGCCACCGCGAATCCGCCAAGCGCGATGCGGCCGCCGGAAAACCGAGAGGACTCGGCGTCACCTCGATCCAAAGTGATGCTGCGCATTCTTGCGAGATGTCGGCCGCAAACGCCGGCCAATTTGGAATGACGCTTTGGCGTTTCGACACAAGCAACAAACGCCGCATGAATCGCTCGCCGTAGTACCGGTTGCCAAATCGCAGAAACGATTCCGATTCCCATCGAAGCCTCTCGGGAGCTCGAGCGCGTGCCGGATTGTGGAGGTGAATCGCTTTCGCGGCGGGCACATACCACGACTGGAACCCGGCGCGCGCGACGCGCAACAGCCAGTCGTTCTCTTCAAAGTAGAGTCGGAATTCCTGGTCGAGCGGCCCGACGGAGTGCCACGTCTGGCGGCGAAAGGCCAACATCGCGCCGCTCAGCGCCGTCGTTGCGATGGGATCGCGGCTTCTCCAGAAACGCCGCGCATGTTGCCGCCACGCGTTGCGGGCACGTTCGAGTTTTGCGAGACTGCGTTTGCCAGCGACCTTCAACAACTCATTGCGACGGGTCCGCTCTTCCGTGCAGGGTAGGAGAAAATTGCAATCGCGATCCCAGAAGAATTGCGGGCCGGCGACGGTGGCTCCTGACTCGAGCGCGACGTGCAAGGCTCGCAAGCAGCCGGGAAGAACGATCACATCCTCGTTCATCAGAATGATCGAGTCGGACCGCGTTCTCGGGAACGCCAGGTCGACTGCGCCGGCATAACCCCCATTTCTACCGATAGCGAAATAGTCGACGCCAAGCGACTCGAGGAGCCCGCGTTCTTCCGCGGTGCTGCCGTTGTCGGCGACGATGATGTTCAGGCCGACATTACTCGCGGTCGCGTCGTCTCTGAGCGCTGCTACGGCATCCCGGACCGATGCCGCAGCGTGGAAATGCACGATGATGACGTCGATCGAACAGCTCAGCTCGGCCGCATCCATTCGTCATTCTTATTGACCATCTTGAAGAAGAAATCGTCATAGGTTCGCGCCGAAACCGTCTTCTTGATGGTGCAATGCTGACAATCGATTCCGGGCTTCACGAGCTCGAATTCCGCGCGAAGCCGGTTCAGTTCTTCTCCGTTCCAGATGTCGTCGAAAGACTCGCGGGCGAGATTGCCGGCCGGAGGTCGCGTCCACGACATGCACGGGTGAACATCGCCGTTGGCATGGATCGCCAGTGTGTCCCATGGCCGCTGACACGTTTTGCGTTCGCCTGAAACGTTGTGGAGCTCGATGACACCAGCCGTATCGCGAATGAACCCGCAGTCTTCGATCCCATTTCGCCGGCAGTAGTCGGCAAACAGCGGTCGCACACGCCGAACCTTCTCGTAGAACGCCTCGTCTTTGCTTTCCTGGCCGCTCGTAAACGCCATCGGCTCGATCGTTCGCACATCGATCTGTTCGGGCCGGATGGCATCGAGTAGCGTCAGGAATTCCTGGAAGTGGTCGACATTCCGCTGCATGAGGACGTGATTGATCTGAAGCCGCGGGAATGCGACGCCTCGACGTGCTCTCAATGTCTTGAAGAGATCGATCTTGCCGAGGACGGTATCGAGTCGCGCGCCGACGCGGATGTCCTCATAGATTTCCTTTGTGCCGCCGTCGATCGAAAAGGTGAGGGATGTGATTTGCGAGTCGAGGATTTTCTCGATGGTCCGCTCGGTGAGCAGCGTTCCATTCGTGACAACGCGCGAGTACGGAACGCCGTATCGGCCGACGAGCTGGAGGCGATCCGGAAAATCGGCTGTCATGAAAGGCTCGGTCATGAGCGACATGTGAAGGTAGGTCGTGAGCGGAAAAACCTGTCGCGCGATTCTCTCGAACAGCCACGCCGGCATGTGATAGCGAGGAACGGCGGCGACGCGTGGATCGCTGAATCCACACATCCTGCACTTCAGATTGCAGGTGTTGTTCTGCTCGATGAAAACGTTGAGATAGCGACCCGCTTCGTCGGTGTGTCGACGCCACTCGAGCTTGCGTGCAAGCACGTCGTACTCCGACGAATTGTGCATGGACAAAATACGGTGCGTCTTCGCGAGTCGTTTAGTTTCTCTTCACCACCCGCCCGCCCTTCATGACAAAGGCCACGCGTTCGAGCGCGGTGATGTCGCTCAGCGGATCGCCGTCGAGCGCGATGAGGTCGGCCTCGTACCCCGGCGCGATGGTGCCGATGCGATCGCCCAGGCCGAGCGACTCGGCCGCCAGCGAGGTCGCGGAGATGATCGCCTGCTTCGGATCCTGTCCCCCCTTCTGCACGCGATAGATCAGCTCCTGGAAATTGCGGCCATGCGATCCGGCCACGGCGTCAGTCCCGAATACCATCTTCAATCCTTTGGTCTTCAGTCCCAACTGAAAAACATTCAGCGCTTTCGGCACCGCCTTCTCCATCTGGGCAAACCCCTCGGCGGTGTAATTCCCGATGCCGATGAAGTGGGCCTTGTTCTCAAAATAGTTACGAAAAACTAAATCGATATTAGGATCGAAGAATACTGCATGTTCTGCCATGAAATCCAGGGTGGCCTGGTCGAGAAGCGCGCCGTGCTCGATCGACGTGCAGCCGGCCAGGACCGATCGCTTCACGCTTTCCGGCCCATGAGCGTGCACGGCCACGCGCAGGCCTGACGTTTTGGCCTCGCCGCAGGCGGCGTCCATCTGCTCCTGCGACATGGTCGGCCCGCCGCCGCTGCGAATGCTCTGCGACGCGAAGATCTTGACCACATCCGCACCCTCCGACTTGATCCGCCGGACTGCTTCGCGAAGCTGATCGGGCGTGAGTTTGCTATCGGTGATCTGTTCGATCGAGGTGAGGATGCGCGGCATGGGGAGCGAGTTCCGCTCCGCAAATTCACGGATGGTCTTGTCGATCGGCGCGCCGAGCGATTGCACGGTGGTGATGCCGCCGCGGACGGTGGCGGCCGCGTTTTCCGCCGCGAACAGCGCGTACTCCTCGGGCGTTTCGCCGCGGCCGTCATCATTCGACCGGCCGTTTTTGTCGAAATGCCAGCCGATGTGCACGTGCGTGTCGATGCCGCCCGGCATCAGCGTGCGGTCGCCGAGGTCAATGTCGGCGCGGGTGGGGTGGGGATCGATACGGACGATTTTGGAATCGTCGACCACCACCGCGGCCTGGCGCACTTCGTGCCCGCGACCATCGAGGATACGCGCCGCGCGGATGACGATCTCTTTCGCGTGGAGCGACAACGTTGTAGAGAGCAGAGCAGTGAAAAGGATGCATCGCATGAAGCGCAGTCTATGTTTTTTTCTCTTCCTCGCGAGTGCCACCGCTCAGGCGCAGTTGACAACCGAGCGCGCGGGCACATCGCAATTTCTCATCGCCGCGGCGGGGGCGGTGATCGGCGCGAACGGAACGTTTTTCCGCAGCGACATCACCATCATCAACTACCGCACCGATGCCGATCAGCGGATTCGTTTCCAATGGTTGCCGCAGGGCACGAGCGGCACGGCCGTCCCGGCGGTGGAGTTGACTCTGATGAAAGCGACCGGTTTCAGCTCGGAGGATTTTGTGACCAATGTCCTCATGCAGAGCGGACTCGGATCGATTCTCGTCACTGCCTTGACCGCCGACGGTCAGTTCGACGTTGCCGGCAAAGTGCACGCGACTGCGCGGATCTGGTCGAACCAGCCCGGCCTGTCGTCGGGAACGGTGTCGCAGACATTTCCGATCATCGCCATCAACGACATCAACACCCCGCGCCTCTCGATCCTTGGGCAGCGCCGCGACGATCGGTATCGGACCAACGTCGGCATTGTGAATCTCGATCCCCAGCCGCAAACGTTTCAGGTCACCGTTGTCGCGGACGGGCTCACCGAATTCGTGAGCGTTCCGGTGCCGGGGCTTTCGATGCAGCAAGTCAGCCTCATCGGTCCGCCCAGGAACAACCTGCAGCTCGCGGTGACGAATACGACCGCGGGAGCTCAGAGCTTGCGGTGGATCGCGTACGGTTCGTCGGTCGACAACGTCACCGGAGACAGTTGGTCGTCCCTCGGATATGTCGTCAATCAGTGATTGCCGATCGCGCGCCTTCGCGGAGGCGCCTCGCCGGCGAGGAACCACGGCCTTGCGGTCGGCTCCTGTTTGAGGAAGGCCAGCAGCATCGCTCCGACTTTCTGTTCGCCCGATTGCGCCGGATGCGTGCCGTCGCTCGACTCGACATCGCTGCGCGACCACGTCAGGCCGTCGGATCGCGGATTCATGCCGTCGGCCCACAGATACGGTCCCCACGCGATCCACGGCGCGACGCCGTTGGAATTGAGATCGCCGGCGCGCGCATCGATCTGGCCACTGCGCATTTGATCGATCTGCGCCTGTACGGCCCACTTCACCGCGAACGCCGTTTCGTAGGCGTAGGGCTCAGGATTCAGAGAGCTGGTCGCGTAGCCGGCGTAAATGCGACTCGAGAGGTAGACGATGTGCAGGTTCGGATAGCGGACTTTCATCGCGCGAAGAATTTTTCCGAACTGCGTGACCATCCGAAAGGCGTCGGCATTCTGCGCCGGCAGGGAGGAAGTCGGCTGCGGATTCGCCTCCTTCAGCCACGCCACCTGCACCTGGGCCTCGCTCACTCCGGCTGGAGTGAGATCGCGGTCGCGGACGTAGTCGTAATTCGGTTGCGTCGGTGCGTCCCACGTGTCGCCGGTCTGCCCTCCGCGCGCGCCGTTGACGAACAGCAATGTCGAATGATTGACCGCCGCATCGCGCGTCGCCTGGCCGACGAACGACCACGTCTCGCACGGCGCCGGATTTCCCTGAGCGCAGAATTCCTGGGTGGTATTGGACATCCCGATGGAGAGCATCACGATTTTTCCGGTGGCGGAGGGATTTCCGTTGCGGTCGAGGGGGCGGATCAGCGCCGCGTGTGCCATCCCCGAAGCGGCGTGGTCGGCCGGGATGGCGTTGCTGCCGCCTTCGTACAGACCGCCTTGATATTGCGCGAGATAGCTGCGCGTGCCGAGGTCGCTCAGAGGGATGCGCTGGCCGAAGGCCGAGGCCGACACCAGCAACACAACTGCGAACCATCGGCGCATGATCAAAGGACTGCCGGGCCTCGGGCCGCGTTTACGATATGCTCCTCCGGCGCAATGTTTGCGACAGTCTTTCGTAAAAGGTAGGAATTGATGGGTTCCAAGGTTTTCGTCGGCAATCTCGATTTCAACACGACCCGCGACGAGGTGCAATCGCTGTTCGCGCAGGTCGGCTCGATCCGTGATGTCTTTCTTCCGACCGATCGTGAGAGCGGGCGTCCGCGCGGGTTCGCGTTCGTGGAGTTCGAAAACGAGGGGGACGCTCAGAAGGCGATCGAGCGCTTCAACGGATACGAGCTCAGCGGGAGGGCCCTGCGCGTGAATCCGGCCGAGGATCGGCCGCGCGGTAGCGGTGGGCAGCGCGGAGGCGGCGGCTACGGCGGGGGCGGGTATGGGGGCGGCGGGTACGGTGGCGGGGGAGGGGACGATCGGTTTCCGGGCGGCAAGTCGAAGGGCAGCCGGCGGAACATTCGCGGCAAAAAGCGAAGCCTGTAGCTACGCTTCCCCGGCCAACCGCCTCGGAAATTTGCTTCGATGCCGCCGGATTTCGATGATCCGAGTCACGATGACTTCGACTGGCAAGCACATTGTCGATGATTTCGAAGCCCTTCCGGACGCCGAGAAGCCCGAAGTCTTGGCTCGTATTCTGACGATCTCGAAGGACATCGACTATCCGCAAACTGGGGACGAGGAGCTCGTCACCGCCGCTGACCACGTCTTTCTCGAGTACGATCATCGAGAAACGACAAAGTGAATGCGCCCCACCGCGGCGAGGTTTGGCTTGTCGATCTCGGCATGGCGGCGAAGGTTCGTCCATGTCTCATCATCAGCATTGCAGCACAAGATGTCGACCGAGCGCTCGTGACCTTGGTACCGCACACAACGGCGTTGCGAGGAACTCGCTTCGAATATTCAGTCGCCGTTCGATTCCTTAAGCCTGGCGCTTGCTACGCGCAAGGTATCGTGACCGTTCCAACAGGGAAACTTCTGCGTCGTCTCGGAAATCTTAGCGGTGAGCAGCTCGGCGGTGTCGCGGCGGTTCTGCGAATCTGGCTAGGTCTGGCGTAGTGCGAACGTTTACGCTTCCCCGCCGCGATAGCGAAATCGCGCGACCTCCGATTCGAAGTCGCGGCCGCTCAGCACCAGATTCTGCACGGTGGCGTTGAACTCGCGCGCGATGGCGTCATTCTCCTGCGCGATGTCGAGCATCGTCCTGGCCGCTTGCGCGATCCGCTCGGTCTCGCTCATCTGGCGCTGGAGGTGATCGCGCATGTTGCGCGCATCCTCCGCGATTTTTTCCATCGCGACCGTGATCCCGCGCCCGGCCTGCGACTGTTCGTCGGTGGCCTTCTTCACCTGCGCCGCGATCTCGCGCACGCGATCGGCCTCCTGGGCCAGCAGCTCCGTTCCGCGCGCCTGTTCGCTCGTGCCGCGATTGATCTCCGCGATGGCGTCCGACATCCGCGAGGTCACGTCATGCAGATGGCGGCTGGCGGCCGCCTGTTCCTCCAGCGCGCGCGAGATTTTGGTCGCCATGTCGTACGACCGGCCGGCGCTGTTGACAATCTTCTGAAGCGATGAGGTGGCGTTCTCCGCGAGCTGCACGTTGGCCTCGACGCGCTCGACGCCTTCGTTGATCTTGGCGACCGCCTGACGCGATCCGCTCTGCACCGCCTTGATGATCGCGGCGATTTCCTTCGTCGATCCGCGCGTCCGCTCGGCCAGCTCGCGGATCTCGTCGGCAACCACGCCGAATCCGAGGCCCTGCTCGCCGGCTTGGGCGGCGATGATGGCGGCGTTGAGCGCGAGCAGATTCGTGCGCGTGGTGATCTCCTCGATCACGGTGAGAATCTGATTGATCTGCCCAACCGAGCCCTGCAGCTGGTCGATGGTCGTGGCCGTGCTGTTGGTGAGATCGCGCGACGCGTTGATGCCCTCCACCATCGTGGCCACCGCCTCCCCACCCGCTTCGGCGTCTTCGCGCACATGACGCGAGATCACGGCCGTGGACTGCGCGGCGTCGCGCAGCTCCGAGATGGTCGAATCCATCTCGCTGACGAACGAGAGCGCCTCCTCGCCGATGCCGGCGAGCACGCCGGTGCGTTTGGAGATTTCGCGCATGGAAGCATCCATCTCGGTGGTCGACGCGGAGGTTTTCTCGACCGATTGAAAGAGGCGATCGGTGCTTCGCGCGATCTGTTCGGCCGAGGCCTGCAATTGCAGGGCGCGCGAGGAGGCATCTTCGGTCAGCGACGTAACGGTGTCGGCGGCGGCCACGACGCTTCGAATGCCGCCGCGCACGTTTTCGAGAGAGGTGGTGGAGTTCTCGGTCAGCTTGGCCTGATCGCGCGACCGCGTCAGCAGCGATTCCGTGCCGCCGGTGATGACGCGGACGCCTTCGGTGATCGTACTTCCGCTGCCGCCGACGCGGCCTAACAGCCTGCGCAGATTGGTGCGCATCTCGCCGAAGCTCTCCGCCAGCTCGCCGACTTCATCGTCGGAGAAGACCCGCGGCGCGACATCGAAGTTGCCCTGAGCCATTTCGGCCGCCAGTCCCCGCAGCGTGCGCAAAGGCGAGGTCACATCGCGCGACAGGAAATAAGCCGCGATGGCGAAGACGAGCGACGTGAGCAGCGCGATGATCACGGTGTACAGCGTGATCTGCATCGGAATCTTGCGATACGGGTCCCACGGAATCGAGAGCGCCAGGATCGAGCCGTCCTTGAGCCGCGCGAACTTCACGACGTGCGGCGACACGAAGGCCGTGCTGTCGCCGGTCCGGATGCGGCGAATCACTTCGACTTCATCCGGAGTGAGCGGATCGCCGGTGTTCGTCACCTGACCATTTCGCGAGATCAGATGCAGCGTGTACTCCGCCGGAATGTAGAGCCGCAGATCGTCGAGAATTTTCGGATCGATTTGCGCGGAGAGATTGGCGGTGTCGTAGATCCGCTGAAACCGCTCGGAGGAAGAGGTGATCGCGAGACCCTCCAGCGCGATCAGAACTTTCGACGAGATCAACTCGATGAGTGCCGCCGATGAAACGATGAAGCAGCCGATGAAAACAATCGCGATCTTTCGTCCGATCGACGTCTCGTGACCGACAAAGCGTCCGCGGCCCATCGATGCCAGCAGGCGCTTGCCGGCCACGTAGGCCCACGCGATTCCCGGAAATGCCGCGATCGACGCCGCAACTGCGAAGTAGCCGAAGCCCATCCACGACCGCATGACCAGCCAGGTCGACGCGGCCGCGAAAACGATTCCGCTGAGGCCGAGGATGATGGTGGCCACGCGCAGGGTGATGCGGAAACAGTCCGACATCTCCTTCGAGGCGTCGCGTTCAGCGGCCATGGCCTCTTCCACGCGCCGCGTATACGGCGTCAGGAAATATCCGTACGCCAGCGCCGCGACCACGTACATCCATAGAAGCAGGAGCGCGACATCAATGGCCGTCCCCGCGGTCAGCGCGATCACCTGCGCCAGGAAGAGGAACGCCAGCGGAATCGTCACCGCCGCCGGCGGCGCGGTCAGCCGCAGCAAGTACCTTTGGGTGAAAGACACGTGTAATTGTAGTGCCGGGTGCCGCGTGCCGGGTGCCGCTTGTATGATGCGCAGCATCGGCACCCAGCACCCGGCACCCGGCACCTCGGTTCTCTATCTCCACGGCTTCGCTTCTTCGCCTAACAGCCAGAAGATCCACAGCCTGCGCGCTCTGCTGGCACCGCTGGGGGTCGAGCTCAATACGCCCGACCTCAACGTTCCGTCATTCGAGAGGCTCGATTTTGAGGCCATGGTCCGCCGCGCCGGCGAGGCGGGCGGCGCTCCACGCGCCATCGTCGGGAGCTCGTTGGGCAGCGTCGTCGCGCTGGAGGTAGTGCGACGCGGGCTGCACCTCCCCCTCGTTTTGATCGCGCCCGGCCTGGGCATCCGCGATCAGTGGCTGGCGAAGCTGCCGCCCGGCGATCCGGTCGAGATCTTCAATTACGCGCAGGGGCGGACGATGCCGATCCATCGCGCATTCTTCGAGCAAATGTCGCGCGTGGACGTCGACCGCCAGCCGCCGCCCGTGCCGGTTACGATCTTCATGGGACGCCTCGACGAAACCATCAAATTCGAGCGCGTTGCGCGGGTGTGGGAATCGTGGAAGGCGAGCGGGAAACTGGCTGCGGGATCGCGACTCATCGAGATTCCTGAAGGCGACCACGGATTGACGGCCTTCGTCGACCGCATCGCTCCCGAAATCCATAAAGCCTCTGATATTCTCAACAGTCATCCTTGACACTCGAGGCGGGATACCTGATCGGGCCGTATCGTGTCGTCGCGCCGATCGGCGCGGGCGGCATGGGAGAGGTCTATCGAGCCCGCGACACGAAACTCGATCGCGACATTGCGCTGAAAATTCTTCCGCCCGACGTCGCCAGCGCCGAGGCGCTTCGGAGATTCGAACAGGAGGCGCGGGCGGCGTCGTCGCTGAATCATCCCAACATCGTTGCCATCTACGACGTCGGCCGCTCCGAGTCGATCGCGTACATCGCGATGGAGTTGATCGAGGGGCAGACGCTTCGCGGGCTGATGGCGGGCGGCCCGATGCAGGTGAAAGAAGCGCTGCGGATCGCGGCCAAGGTCGCCGACGTGCTGGCCACCGCGCACGAGCGCGGCGTCATCCATCGCGATCTCAAACCCGAGAACGTGATGATCTCCCGCGACGGCTACGTGAAGCTGCTCGACTTCGGACTCGCAAAAGTACGGCTGTCATTTGCCAGCGGCGACAAGACGCAGCCCCTGACGCATACCACCGCCGGCCATGTCTTCGGGACGGCGTCGTACATGTCGCCGGAGCAGGCCGCCGGCCGTCCTGTCGACTTTCGCTCCGACCAGTTTTCGCTGGCGGTAATCCTGTACGAGATGATCACGGCGCGCCGGCCGTTCGATCGGCCGAGCTCCGCTGAAACTCTGACCGCCATCATCCGCGAAGATCCGCCGCCGCTGAATGTCAGCGAGCTCTCGGGCGGGCGGGAACTGCAACAGATCATCAATCGATGTCTCGCGAAATCGCCGCAGGATCGCTATGCGTCGACGCGCGATCTGGCACGCGATCTTCGCGATCTGCGCAATCGTCTGTCGACCGGCTCCGATCGCACCGATCGATCGCTCCGGAACTTCAGACTCGAGGCGCCGCGACTTCCAGTTCTGGCAGCCGTGGTAGTCCTTCTGCTGATCGCCACCGGCGTGACGATGTGGCTGACGCGCGGACGGACGCAATCGGCGACACCGAGCGTAACGAAATCGCTGGCGGTCATTCCGTTCCGTGACGTCAGCGGATCGGTCGAGAATCAGATTTTCAGCGACGGCATTTCGGAGATGGTCAGCGCGCGTCTCGATTCGGCGCCCGGACTGCGCGTCATCGGCCCGTTTGAAGGCACAGCCGTGCCGGCCGGATCGGATCCCCGCGATATTGCCAAGCGCCGTGGTGCCACGCTGATGCTTACCGGCAGCGTGCAACGTGCCGGCGAGCAGCTTCGCGTCAGCTTTCTACTTCGCGACATCAAATCGGGGTCACGGCTGGCCGGGGACACGATCACAGCGCCCAGCGCAGAGGTGTTTCCGGTGGAGGACCTGGTGGCCGAAAGCGTCCTCCAGGCGCTCAACATGTCGCGCACGCGGCGTATCGCCCGCGGCGGAACTGTGCTGGCTGGAGCGGATCAGCGGACGTACACGCAGGCGGTGGGACTCATCCAGCGAATGCAGAGCGAGGATTCGCTGGATCAGGCCATCCACATGCTCGAGACGTTGCTGCAGAGCGCACGCGATTCGGCGGCCGTCAACGGAACGCTGGGGAAGGCGCTGCTGCGCAAATACAATGTGACGCGGAATCGCACGCTGGTCGACCAGGCCGCGATCTACGCCGAGCGCGCGGTTCTTCTCGATCCGGATGACGCCGACGTCCACGTCACACTCGGAGAATTACGGCGCGCCAACGGCCGCTGGCCCGAGGCCAGGACCGAATTTCAGCGCGCTCTCATCCTGCAACCGCAATCGGTCGATGCGCGTCTCGGAATGGCCGACACACTCGAAGCTCTCGGCAAGCTGCCCGATGCTGATCGACTGTATCGCGAAGCAGTGGTGCTGAGTCCCGATTACGCCGACGTCTACGGCAAATACGGACGCTTCTGCTATCTGCATGGACGGCTGGAAGAGGCCGCGCGTTACTTCACGAAGCAGACCGAGATTCTCCCCGACGCGCCGCGCGGTTATGCGAACCTCGGCGCCGCGCTGCAAGGACTGAAACGTTACGATGAAGCCTTGCGCGCCTATCAACACTCGATCGATCTACGTCCGACAGGAGCTGCTTACTCCAACCTCGGCAGCCTGCAGTTGTATCTCGGCAAGAACGCCGAGGCTGCCGCGGCGTATGAAAAGGCGGCGGCGCTGACCCCCAAGAACAACGTCTATTGGGCCAACCTCGGCGACGCCTACCGCTGGACGCCGAAACAGCGGAGCAAATCGGGTCCGGCGTACGAACAGGCGATTCGTCTTTTGCGCGATGATCTGACAGTCAATCCCAATGATCCCGTCGCGCGCGCCCGTCTGGCGAGCTGCCTCGCAAAACGCGGCGATCTTGGCGCGGCACAGATGGAGCTGGACATGGCCCTGAAGACGGATCCGACAAGCTCGGAGGCCTTGTTTCAGGCTGCCATCGTGGCCAATATTCGCGGCGATCACGACGGCGCGTTCGTCTGGCTCGAGCGAGCGGTCGCGTCGGGCCGTCCGGCCGCCGACGCCGCACGCGATCCCGAGCTCGCCAATCTCCGGAGTGATCCTCGCTTTCAGAAAGCGCTCAGCACGCCCAAAGCAAAAACTTAGGAGGGAGAGTCATGCGCAAAACGACCCTGGCATTCCTGGCCATCGTTGCGGTATCGGTCGCCGCCTGCAAGTCCATGTGTCCCTGTGATTTGAAAAACCTCAATGCATGCCAGAGCAAAAACCCGCCGATCGTCTGTATCGATCCGGACAGCTTGAAACCGTCGCAGGATCCCGTGTACGTCAAGGGCGGAGATACTGTGCACTTCTATATCGCTTCCGGACGTGGAAACCTGACAATCACCTACGAGCCTGGAACGCCGATCGATTATGCGAAGGGTGTCGGCCCGCACGCGTGGGTCCACACGCTGCCCGTCAAGGAGGCGAAAAAGTACAAGTACACCATCGACGTCGACGGGCGAAAGTTAGATCCCGACATGGTCATCGAGCCATAGCGCGTACCGCGCGCCGCCGCGGTGGCGCGTTGACGATCAGCGCGTCATTCACATTGACCGCGCCGAAGCCCTGCACGATCGCGCCGCCCGGGATGTAGATCCGGCCCTCGACGACCGCCGCGCCGATGCCGTGACGTGGAATCGTCATGGGCGTATCCGTGCGCCAGGTATCGGTCGCGATGTCGTAGAGCTCGCTCTGCTCGAAGACGCCGGTCGAAGAAGATGGATTGCCTTCGCCTCCGAAAACATAAATTCGATTGTCGATCACAGCGGCCGCGATTCCGCTCCGCGCCGTGGGAAGCGGTGCGAGCGGAGTCCACAAGTTGCTGATCGGGTCGTACATCTCGAGAGCGTTGATGTTGCGCGATGTGCGACCGCCGGCGACGTACAACTTCCCGCCGGCGCCAACGGCCGCGAGATGTTCGCGCGCCGTGGGCATGGGCATCAGCGTCGTCCATCGATCAGTCAGCGGATCGTATGCCGTGAGGACATCTGCGCCAGGACTGCCGCCGGCGACGTAAATGCGTCCGTCGATCGCCGCGGCCGCCGCGGCTCCGCGCGGCGATGGCAGCGAAGCGACGCGCGACCAGACGTCAATCCGCGGATCGTATCGATAGACGACGGAGGTGGGATCGAAATTGAGGGTGCGATATCCGCCCATCACGTAGAGGATGTCGCCGATCGCCGCGGCGGCCGAATGATGCAGCGGTTCGGGCAGCGGCGCGACGAATTGCCATCGATTCGCGATCGGATCGTACTGTTCGACCGAAGCGAGGACGGACGTGCCGGAGATGCCGCCGATGGCGTAGACCTTTCCGTTCGCTGATGCGACCGCCAGCTCCTGCCGCGCGCTCTGGAGCGGCACGAGCGAAACCCAGATTGCGGCGAGGAGCGGGATCACATACATAATCTGCGCCGATGCTGGCGCTTCTGCTCGCGCTCTGTGGAGCGCCGCCGACCCCGGCGGCGCGTGCCGGCGAGGTCGCCGGCGCTCCACTTCCCATCGCGGTGTGGTACGGCGGCGGAAAAGTACGCGCGCCGATGCTCGATCCCGATCCGCGCGCGCATCGCGACGAGTGGCGGGCCGACCTTCGCCAGATCAAATCCCTCGGATTCAATTCTGTGCGGACGTGGATCGACTGGGCGAGCGCCGAGCCGCGGGAAGGGGAGTATCACCTCGAGAATGTCGAGCAGCTCGCCGATCTCGCGCAGGAGGTCGGACTCAAAGTCATCGTGCAGGTTTACGTCGATTCGGCGCCCGACTGGGTGGGCAAGAAATTTCCAGACTCCCACTTCGTCTCGATCAGCGGCGAAGTGATGCCGTCCCATGCTGCTCCCGGCTACTGCTTCGATCATCCCGGCGTGCACGCGGCCGTCCTGGGCCTGTTCACAACGCTGGCGCAGCGCATGCGATCGAAACCGGCGTTCCTGGGATGGGACCTTTGGAGCGAGCCGCACGTCATCAACTGGGCCGAGGCGACGTACATGCGGAGTGCGGAATTTTGTTTCTGCCCGTACAGCGTTGCGCGATTCCGCAGATGGCTGCAGCAGAAATACGGCTCCCTCGATGCGCTCAATCGAAGCTGGTACCGGAGATTCGAATCGTGGGATGAGGTCGAGCCGAATCGACTCAGCACAATCCTGTCGTACACCGACTATATCGACTGGCGATCGTTCATCACGCAGAAGCTGACCGAGGATCTGCACGCGCGCTACGACGCGGTGAAGAGCGTTTCGCCCGCTGCCGTTGCGACCAGCCATGCCGCGGCGCCGAATCTGTTCACTAGTCCTCTTTCCGGCGACGGCACTCCCGACGACTGGCAGATGGCGGGCGTTGTCGATTTCTGGGGCACTTCGTTTTATCCGAAACATTCCTTTGCGGTCGGACGCGATCCGGCCTGGCGCGGCGCGCTTCTCGATTTCACGCGCTCGGCCACCCGCGGCAACTTCTGGATCGGCGAGCTGCAGGGCGGATTCGGCACCGTTGCCCTGCGTGTGAGCTCGACCGTCACGCCCAACGATCTTCGCGTGTGGATGTGGAGCGCGCTGGCGCGGGGAGCGAAGGGCGTCAGCGTTTACGCGTGGTATCCGATGAGCTCAGGCTACGAGTCGGGCGGCTTCGGTCTCATCAATCTCGACGGGACGATCACCGACCGCGCGCGGGCGGCGGGGGCGGTCGCGAAGATCGTCGACGCCCATCGCGATCTTTTTCTCGGCGCGCATCCCGCTGCCGCGGAAGTTGCGATCGTCTACAACCCGCTGGCATACATGGTGGGTGGGCGGCGGCCGCTGGCGGTGGCGGGCGCGCAGAGCGAGATTGCGGCCATCGAGCGCAATTCGATGCTGGGCTACTATCGCGCGCTGTTTCCGGCCAACGTGCCCGTCGACTTCGTCCACATCAACGCCATCAGCGCGCGCTACAAGCTGATCATCGTCCCGTATCCGCTGATGATCTCCGAAGATGCCGCACGCGCCCTGAAGGATTTCGTCCGCAACGGCGGCTCGCTGGTGGCCGAAGCACGGCTGGGGTGGAATGACGAGCGCGGACGCGCCAAAGAAATCATTCCCGGGTTCGGATTGAATGAAGTCTGTGGCTGCCGCGAAACGGCAGTGCAGATGACGGCCAGCGGAAAGAGCGAGGTCATCCTCGAGAACGGCGACCGATTCAAAGGCCTGCTTTATCAGGAAAGTCTCGCCCCTCACCCCGGCCCTCTCCCCGCGCCGCGGGGAGAGGGTGGCCGAAGGCCGGGTGAGGGGTCCATTGCCCACTTCGCCGATGGCTCGCCGGCGATCGTCACGAACAATTACGGAAAAGGCCGGATGATGACGATCGGGACTTTCCTGGGCACGGCGTACGAGTCCGATCGCGATGAAGTTCTCGCGAAATTCATCCGCTCGCTGCTCGATTGGGCTGGCATGGCGCGGCCGCCGGCGGTGCCGGTCGAGCTGCGCACCCTCGAGTCGGGGAGTGAGCGCGTCGTCTTCGCGTTCAATCACGGCGACGCGCCGGCGGAAGTCACGTTGAAGGGTGTCGATCTCGAAACCGGCGCGAATGTGGCTCGCAAAGTCGTCGCGCCCAACGATGTGTGGATCGTGCGATCGGCGAAGGAATGAGTCGCTGGACCGCGCTCGTCCTTCTCTCCCTGGCGCTGCTTCTGGGTATGTCGCTGTGGTTCGGCATGTCGGCGGTTGCGCCGCAAGTGGCGAGGGAGTGGCACCTCAGCGAGGCCGCGACGGCCTGGCTCACGCTCACGGTGCAGCTCGGATTCGTCGCCGGCACTCTGACCAGCGCGCTGCTCAATCTTCCCGACGTCATCCGCGCCCGCCATCTCTTCGCGATTTGCGCATTTCTCGGCGCGGCTGTGAACGCATTGCTGGCGTGGACCGTTCATTCGATCGGGCCGGCGATCGCGCTTCGGATCGCGACGGGAGTTTTTCTCGCCGGCGTCTATCCACCCGCGATGAAGATCATCGCGACCTGGTTTCGCACCGGGCGCGGATTCGCGCTCGGCGTTTTGATCGGCGCTCTCACGCTGGGCAAGGCCTCGCCCTATCTCGTGAACGCGGTGGGCTCTTCGCGCTGGCGCGTCAATCTGGCGTTGGCATCGCTGGCCGCGGTCGCAGGAGGCCTGATCGTTCTTCTGCTTCACGACGGACCGTACGCGCTGCCGAATCAGCCCTTCGATTTCTCGCAGGTGACGAGCGTGTTTCGCAATCGCGGCGTGCGGCTGGCGAACTTCGGCTACTTCGGTCATATGTGGGAGCTGTACGCGATGTGGACGTGGGCGCCGGCGATGATTCGGGCGAGCGTTGCAGCCAGCGGCGGGCGGGCGGTGGTCGCGGAGTCAGCGTCGTTCGCCGTGATCGGCGCGGGCGCGATCGGCTGCATTGTGGCGGGTCTGCTGGCCGATCGCATCGGCCGCACTGTCGTCGCGTCGGCCGCCATGGCCATCAGCGGCGCGTGCTGCATCATCATTGGATTTCTGTATGGACGGTCGGAGTACGCGCTGCTGGCGATTGCCATCATCTGGGGCGCCAGCGTCGTCGCGGACTCGGCACAGTTTTCGGCGTGCGTAACGGAGCTCGGCGATCCGCGTTACATCGGAACGGCGCTGACGCTGCAGACCTGCATCGGCTTTCTGATCACGACGCTGACCATCCGACTTCTGCCCATTCTGGTCGCCGCCGTCGGCTGGCGCTTCGCCTTCATGGCCCTCGCCCCCGGCCCTTTCCTCGGCATCATCGCGATGCTTCGCCTCCGCTCGCTGCCGGAAGCGAAGCTGCTCGCGGGTGGGCGGGGGTGAGGGATCACTCGCAGAAGATGCGGACCTTGACGTCGGTTTCGTCGACGTCGATCGTCACATCTTCGAGCTGGTCGATCAGCTCTTCGAGGTTCTCCGGTCGGATCTGCGCGAGATCCAACGTCACCCCGCGTTCCTGCATCGCTTCGTTTACGCGCGCACGCGCCTGCGGCGGAATCAGACTCGCCAGGCGCACACCGGCGCGCAGAAGCTGCATCGGCGCGCGCACGTTGACCTTGGTGTCGTCTTCGCTCTCCACGATCAGGCGGAGGTATTTCGGCTTGCGCTGCGACGCCTCCGCGGGCTGACCCTTTTCGAGTGCCGCCAGCAGACGCTCCGCTTCATCGGCGTTGATCTGTCCCTGCGCCAGCATCTCCAGAATCTTGCGTCGTTCCTCGTTCATAAACTCTCCAGTTCGTGAATGGCCTCTTCCGCGGTGATCTCGCCGCGCTTCAGCCGGTCCAGAGTCTCGCCGCGCGAAGGCCGCGGATTGGTGTCGACAAAGTGAAGGGTGTTGGCGATGCGGTTCAGTCGCGATTTGATGGTCGGATAGCTGACACCAAAAACTTGCTCCATCTCCTTGATCGAGCCGTGTGCGCGGATGAATGCCGTCACGAACACCTGATCTTCGGCGCTCAGCCGCGCGAGATCGGGCAGCTCAAAGGACCCCTCGATCGCAACGTCCCTCTCCGTCAATCGGACCCGCTCGACGACCATCGGCTGTCCCAGGGTGATTTGCGTCAGCTCCTGCCAATCTGAATTTCTTGAATTTCTGGCGGCCATTACCTTAACTTTCTCAAGTTATAGGTCAATTTTATTGATCTGTCAAGGAGCAGGTTATCCTCTATTGATGAAAGATGACGCGGGGCTGAGAGAAGTTTTCCGCGGCGACCATTCGTCGGTCGAGATGGCGGGAGCGATGCTCGAGGAGCTCGGCATCGCGTCGCACCGGCGATGGGAACAGGCGGGAGGCGTGCAATTCTCAGCATCCGAAACCGCGATGATCCCGGGACGCGAGGCGGTGCTGCTGGTGCCTTCGATCGCGTACGACGAAGCGAAGGAAGCGTTGGCCGGTTTTCACAGCCCCGAACCTGACTACGTGAGCGAGCTGTCGAGCGAGATCGCCGCGAATCAGCGCAAGCGGCGCGGCTTGGCGGCGTTCATTCTGATCATCCTCTTCGGGCCGTTCGCGATCGCGCTGATCGCGATGATGGTGGTGCTGGTGGGCTCGCTGTTCAAGTGATCACTTCCACAGCGTCTGCCACCACTTCTTCTCGGTGGAAGCAAAGGTGATTTTCTTCCGAACGTCGTCGAGATTCCATCCGGTTAGCTCCGCGACGTTGCGCGCTTCTTTTTCCTGACGCTCGCGCAGCGAGGCGTGGTAACTGTCCGCCGCGTCGCAAGAGTTGTCGCCGGTCCACGGGTGATGCAGGATGTAGCGCGCCTGGAAGTTCTGACGATCGCCGGTTTCCTGGAAGACCAGATCTTCAGGGAAGTGCTCGCGGTCGTAACGCACATGGAGCCGCGTGAGAAAAACATCCGCGGCCCCGCCGCTGTTCGGATCGTTCGAGACCCAAAACACTCCGAGCGTGCGCAGTTCCTGACGGGAGAGAGGATTTGCAGCGCACGGATCGCACCAGTTCATGTCCCACGCATACTCGGTGAAGAGAGTGCTCATGTTTTCCTTGTGCACCTGCTCGCTGAACAGCGCCTTGTAAAAGGGAGCGAACTCCTGCTTCACGTACAGTGGCACGTCGACGTCGCTCGGCAGTTTGATCGTTCGATAGTTCGTCGCCTCTACCCGCCCCTTGCGCGTGATGGTGTAGACGAACAATTCCTGCGGGCCGGCCGCATTGACGGTTCCCAGTCGCACCGGCAGCATGAACTTCGGCGACTCGTAGGCAACCGAGATCGGACGGAGATAGCTATAGCCGAGCCTCGCCTGTTCGCGGAGGTTCACTTTGGCGACGAAAAATTTCATGTTCTGTTTGATGTAGCTGCCCAGGACTTCGGACGCGCCGGTCGGAATGGTGTAGCCGTTCTGGCGAAGCCACGTTTCGAGTCCGTCGCTCTGCGCGGCAGACAGGATCAGGATGTCGTACTCGCCAACGGTGTATCGCGCCTCGATCGTAACGCCGAGTTGTTTGTCGCGCTTCTCGTCGCGCATTCGCGCCCGCCCTGCCACAGTGATGGATTCGGCGACACTCGGCAGGCGGCATGGATCGGGGTCGAAGTACTCGACCAGCCGCGGCGCCGAATAAGCGTCGAGATGCTCGATGAGCGCCTTGTCGGCGATGTGGATCTGTCCGCGGGTGATCAGGGTCGGAACGGGAATCACCACCGCGAAGTCTTTCGGCTCGCCGTGAAAGTCGTTGGCCATCGTCATCACCGTGCGTTCGCCGTCGCGCACGAGCGCTACCTGCGAGGCGCGGTTGAAGATCTTCGCGTCGCCTTTTGCGACGTAGAAGCCGCAAAAAGCCTGGGCATTGGCCGCGATGAAGAGCGAAAGAAATGTGAACTTGATCATTGCCATATGGTTTGCCACCACTTCTTCTCAGTCGGCGTATCCGTCGAAACCAGATTCATCTTCTTGCGGACGTCGTTGACGTTCCATCCCGTCAACGATGCAAGGTTGTGCGCTTCCTTTTCCTGGCGCTCGCGCAGCGAGGCCTTGTACGTCTTCGCCGCTTCGCAATCGGAGCTGCCCGTCCAGGGATGATGCAGAACGTAGCGCGCCTGGAAGTTTTGTCGGTCGCCGGTCTCCTGAAAGACGAGATCTTCCGGAAAATGCTCGCGGTCGTAGCGGACGTGAAGGCGCGTGAGAAAAACTTCCGAGGCCCCGCTGCTGTTGGCATCATTCGAGACCCAGAAGGCGCCCAGGTTGCGCAGCTCCTGGCGCGACAGAGGATCGGCGGCGCACGGATCGCACCAGTTCATGTCCCAGGCGTACTCGGTGAAAAGAGTGCTCATCTCTTCCTTGCGGACCTGTTCGGTGAACAGCGACTTGTAAAAGGGCGTGAACTCTTCCTTCACATACAGCGGCACGTCGAGGTCGCTGGGCAATTTGATGGTCCGATAATTGGTGGCTTCGACGCGACCTTTGCGCGTGAGCGCGTAGACGAACAGCTCCTGCGGGCCGGCCGCGTTGACGGTGCCGAGGCGCACCGGCAGCATGAACTTGGGCGACTCGTAGGCCACCTGAATGGGACGGAGGTAGCTGTAGCCGAGCTTCTCGTGCTCGCCCAGGTTCACTTTGGCGACGAAGAACTTCATGTTCTGCCGGATGTAGCTGCCCAGGACCGAAGACGCGCCGGGCGGGATGGTGTAGCCGTTTTCGCGCAGCCACGTTTCGAGTCCGTTGCTCTGCAGCGCGGACAGAATGAGGATGTCGTACTCGCCCACCGTGTAACGCGCCTCGATCGTTACGCCGAGACTTTTACCGCGCGATTCTTCGCGTGAGGCTTTTTGCGCATTCATTGGAGCTGCGGCCATCACGCGATCGTTGAATGCGTACATGCGGCAGGGGTCGTAGTCGAAATACTCGACGAGCCGCGGCGCGGAATAGGCGTCCAGATGATCGATCAGAGCTTTGTCGGCGATGTGGATCTGTCCGCGCGTGATCAGCGTCGGAACGGGAATCACGATGGCGAAGTCGCGCGGCTCGCCGTGAAAGTCGTTGGCCATCGTCATCACGGTGCGGTCGCCGTCGCGGACGAGCGCCACCTGCGATGCGCGGTTGAAAATTTTGGCATCGCCCTTAGCGACATAGAAGCCGCAGAACGAATACGCGGGAGCAACCCAGGCGCAAAGTGCCAGCGCCACGGCGGTGAGACGGACCATGATGAGCCTCCATTTTGTTTCCAGGTGTAGCGGCCTCCGGGCAGCAACACATCGATCACGGGCACCAGCAGCGAACACGCCGCCAGCGACCACAAGATTCCGTTGGTGTGAAACAGCTTGAACTGGACGTAACGCGCGCCTAACGCGACCAGAACCGCGAACAGAATGCGGCCGGCGCGCGAGTCAGGCGTGGTCTTTGGATCCGAAATCATGAAAAAGGTGAACAGCAGGAGCGCGCCGTTTTCGAGGCGATGCAGCGGGATCGTCAGCGGCTCGCCTAACCACAGCGACCGGCCGATCAGGACCGCGCTCCACGCCGCGATGAAGGCGTAGGTGACATCGCTGCGCGAGGCGCGATTGACGACCAGGCCGCCCAGGCAGACGACGAGGAATCCGAAGAAGGCCACGTTGCCCCACTGGCCGGGCGACACCCACACTCGCGGCGAAGCGATCATCAGGGCCACGATCGCGATGTTGGTCGGATTGAAGATGTGCTTTCCGCGCCAGCGGATCGCGAACTTGGTGCTGATCGCGATGGCGGCGGCCGCCACGAGGAAAATCATCGAGTTACTCCGCAAAAGCAGCGCGAGCGAGAGGCCGGAAATTGCGGCGCTGCGCGGATCGAATTTGACGCTCCACAGCCGCGAGCAAACCCACTGCCCCCCGATCGCCGAGCCGATCACGAGCGCAGCACGAAACCAGGTCGTGTCGAAGTCGAGCGCCGTTAGGCCGTAGAGGAGAAGCAGCGACAACGCGCCGATCTGATAGAGACGTGGATCGAGGCGTTTCATTGTCTAATTCGACGCGCGAGGATCGCTAAAGGAAACCGCCCAGCCTCTTGATCAACTGAATTTGTCCGGTGTGGTAGACGTCGTGGGCCGCGACGCCATAAATGAGTCTCTCATGCGCGCGCAGTTTCGGCGAGCTGGCCGTCCGGATGGCATCGAGCAGCTCGCGCTGTTCATTCGCCAGCAGGCGCAAGTCATCGTTCCAGTCACCGGAAGGCGGAAGCCAGTTGCTTCCCTTGCGCGGAAAAGTGCCGCGCTTCAAACCAATGAGTCGCCGCCGGACGGCGTACTTCCAATACGCGCAGTGCACCGCCAGCTCCCAGATGCTGTGACGGCCCCGGGCCGGGCGCCATGAGGCCTGATCGTCGGTCAATCCGCGCAGCGAGCCGCGCAAATTCGGGCCGTGCCACGCTTTGCGCTGATACGCGTCATCGAGCATGCGGAGGAACAGATCGCGGTTCGACATGAGTCGATTATCATCCGCCGAAGGAGGCGACCATGGCACTGAGCCGCCGAAACTTTCTCGTTACGGGTTCTCTCGCTGCCGGAGCGCTGGCCACCGTCAAGCCTTTTCTCGCGAAACCCGCGCCCCCGGCCGACCTTCGCAACTGGCGGGTCATTCGCGAGATGTTCAATCTCGATCCCAACTACGTTCATCTGGGCCTGTTTTTTTTGGCCTCGCATCCCCAGCCGGTGAGGCACGCCATAGAGTCGTATCGTCAAAAACTCGACGCGAATCCATTCCTCACTGTCGACAAAGGGATGTTTGAAAATCCGCACAACACCATTCCAGATCATGTGGCATCGGAGATCGGCAAGTTCATCGGCGCGAACGCGCAGGACATCGCGCTCACGCACAACACCACCACCGGCCTTTCGCTGATCTATCACGGTCTGCACCTGAAGACCGGCGATGAAATCCTGACGACGAACAACGATCATTACGTGCATCACGAGGCCATTCGGCTGGCGACCGAGCGCAACGGCGCCTCGTGGCGAAAAATCCCAACGTGGGAGTCGTGGGACCGCGTGAGCGCACGTGGCATCGTCGATCACATTCAGCGCGAAATCCGGCCTAACACGCGCGTGATCGGCGTGACTTGGGTGCATTCGCAGAGCGGCATCCGCCTGCCCATTCGCCGCATCGCCGACATGATCACGGACGTGAATCGCGATCGCGAGCAGCGCATTCTTCTGGTCGTTGACGGCGTGCACGGCATCGGCGTCGAAGATCCCGCCATCGTGAACCTCGGCGCCGACGCATTCGCGGCCGGTCTTCACAAGTGGATCTTCGCGCCGCGGGGGACAGGGTTCGTGTGGGCCAGGCCGGATGTCTGGGCCTCGATGCGGCCCCTCATTCCGAGCTTTACGTCGTTCGAGCTGTTCCAAGCGTGGGGAGAGGGACAACCGCCGACCACGAGGCCGAAAGCGAACTGGTTCACTCCGGGGGGATTCCAGGCATTCGAGCATTGGTGGGCCGTTCCGGCGGCGCTCGATTTTCACAACGCGATCGGATCGGACCGGATCACGCAGCGCATCCACGCACTCAATCAGCACATGAATGTCGAGCTGCGCAAGTTGCCGAATGTGAAGATCGTCTATACGCCGGTCGACCCCGAGCTCAATGCCGGCATGGTGTGCTTTGACATGAAGAACTTCGATGCACAGAAAACGGTCACCAGGCTGCTCGAGAAAAAGATCATCGCCTCGACCACGCCGTACGCCGTACCATTCGCGCGTGTGGCATTCGGAATCATGAACACCTCCGAGGAGGTGGAACGAACGGTTCGAGCGGTGCGTTCGCTGGTGTAATGGCGAAATCAGGCGCAGCGATCATCGCGAGCCTTTGTCTTGCCTGCGCGTCCGCGCCGGCCCCGCCTCCCGATTCGGAGCAGATGCTTCCGCCCGACGTGGAAGCGATCTCGCTCCTCGGCAAGCCATTGAGCTCGCCGCCGCTGGCGGCCGACGTGGAGAAAAAGCGCGAGGAGGAGCTGGCGCAGGCGCGGCGCGACTACGATGCCAATCCGAACAGCGCCGAGGCCATCCTGTGGCTCGGCCGCCGCACGGCGTATCTGGGGCGGTACCGCGAAGCCATCAACATTTTCACAGAGGGAATTCACAAACATCCTGACGATGCGCGAATGTACCGCCATCGCGGACATCGCTACATCACGGTCCGCCGATTCCGGGACGCCGTAAAAGAGCTCGAATTCGCGGCACTGCTCGTTCGCGGAAAGGCGGATGAGGTCGAGCCCGATGGGCAGCCGAACGCCCGCAACATTCCGCTCGGCTCCCTGCAGTCGAACATCTTTTATCACCTCGGTCTCGCGTACTACCTGTTAGGCGACGACGCGCACGCGCTGACTGCGTACCGGCACTGCCTCGAGCTCGCGAAAAATCCCGATCGGCTGGTATCGGCGTCGCATTGGATCTACATGACGTTGCGGCGCCTCGGTCGCGTCAAGGAAGCCGACAAAGTTCTGGAGCCGATCAGCATCGATCTCGACGTGATCGAGAACATTCCGTATCACAAGCTGCTCTTGATGTATGAAGGCGAAATCGCGCCCGAAGAGCTGGTGAAGCAGGATGCCAACACAACCGAGGGCGCCACCATCCTCTACGGAATCGGCAATTGGTACTTCTACAACGGGCAGTCGGATCGCGCTCAGGCGTTATGGAAGAAAATCGTGGACGGGCCACAATGGTCGGCCTTCGGGTACATTGCAGCCGAGGCCGACATGGCGCGCAAGGCGGTAAGTGACAACAGTCACGCTTTTCGACAATCGGCGCGCGCTGTCGGAAAATAGAGGATTCTGGGGTCCCCATAACAGTGCACGCCATTCTGCAGCATGGCCTTGCGCCGTCCGCGATTCCGACGGCATTGACCGCGTTTTTGATGCTGGTCTTCGGTGGCAGTGTCATTCGCCGCCGCGTCTCGCGCGTGACGAGCGCATTTCTCACGCTCTCGATCGCCGCCGCGATCTGGCTGCTGGCGTTCACGCTGATGTACTCGACAGCGGAGTCTGCCCAGGCCTTGTGGTGGGCGCACGCGGCCTACCTCGGCATTCCTTTCGTCGCGGCAGCCATCTATCACTTCACGGTCGAGATGCTCCGCATCTACGAGCAGCGCAAATTCGCGGTGTGGGTTGCGTGGTCGCTGGCTGCCTTTTTCGCGGCCATCGGAAGCGCGACCGATCTTCTCGTTCCGCGCGTCGATCTCTTCTGGTGGGGCTACTACCCGCGATACCGGGCCGCGGCGGCGATTCCGTTCCTGCTCTTCTTCTTCGGATATCTGATGGCGTCGCTTTTCGAGTATGTCCGCGCCTATCCGAAAGCGCACGGCGTCGAGCGCAAGCGCATCCGCATGCTGATCGTGGCCTTCATCGTCGCGTATGTCGGATGCGTCGATTACCTGCCCAAGTTCGGCGTGGCAATTTATCCGTTCGGATACATTCCGATCCTCGGATTCGTGATGATCGTGGCGTGGATGTTCCGCCGCTACGATCTGCTTGCGCTGACGCCTTCGATCGCGTCGCAGGAAATCATCAGCACGATGGCCGACGCGCTCTTCGTGTGCGATGCCGAGGGCCGCATCCAATTCGCAAATCGGGCCGCCGGTTCGATTCTGGGTTACGCGCCCAACGAGCTTCTCGGACGCACAATCGATGATCTTGTCGACGACCCGGAAGGTGACGCGTCGTCCCTCAATCTCCGGCCGTCGAGCGCCATCTCGAAGGAGCGGACGTTCGTCGCCAAGAACGGTGAGCGCGTGGAGATGATGCTGTCCATTGCGCCGGTGCTGCAGCACGGCGAGTCGGCAGGCGCAGTGCTGATCGGACGCGACATCCGCGACCGCAAGGAAAACGAGCGCCAGATTCGCAAAGCGGTCATGTTGCTCGAATCGACGCTCGATTCAACCGCCGACGGCATTCTGGTCGTCGGCGACGACGGAAAAATCCTTTCCTACAACCAGCGCTTCCTCGATATGTGGCGCATTCCCAAGAGCGTGCTCACGCGCGACGATTGGAAAGCGTTCGAATCGATTCTCGATCAGCTCTCCGATCCGGAGGCATTTCTTCGCAGCACGCAGATGATCGAGAAGCAGCCCTATGCCGAGAGCTACGATCTGGTGGAATGCCAGGACGGCCGTCGCTTCGAACGCTACTCCGCCGGCCGGCGCATCGAAGGCGTCGCGAACGCGCGGGTGTGGAGCTTCCGCGATGTGACGGCCAAGCACACCGCCGAAGAAGCTCTGCGCGACTCCGAGCTGCGATATCGATTGCTGTTCGAGCAGAACGCGGCCGGCGTGTGCGTCACCAAGCTCGACGGCGAGATCGTCGACTGCAACGTCACGTTCGCGTCGATGCTGGGCTACGATCGCGCCGAGCTGATCGGAAACAAGATCGCACTGCTGCACGAACGGCCGGCAGAGCGCGCCGAGATCGAACTGATGCTGCAGCAGGCCAAGACCGTCAACAGCGTCGAGACCGAGCTGCGCCGCAAGACGGGCGGGTCGTTGTACGTGCTGCAGAATCTCACCCTGGCCGGCGATCGCATCCACATGACCGTCGCCGACATCAGCGATCGCAAGCGGGCCGAAGAACAGATCGAATTCCACGCCTACCACGACGTGCTCACGCATCTGCCCAACCGCAAGCTGTTCACGGATCGCCTCAGTCAGAACCTCACCCACGCCCGGCGAACCGGAAAGCCGCTGGCAGTGATGTTCGTCGACCTCGATCACTTCAAGTCCATCAACGACACGTTAGGCCACACCGCCGGCGACGAGCTGCTGCTCGAGATGGCGCGCCGCCTCCGCGGCTGCGTCCGTGAAGACGACACCGTGGCGCGCCTGGGGGGAGACGAGTTCACGATCATTCTTTCCGAGCTGCGACATCCGGAAGATGCCGTCACGGTGGCGGAGAAGATCATCAAGGCCGTGCAGAAGTCGATCACCATCGGCGGCATGCCCATCGACGTCTCGGCCAGCATCGGCATCGCGCTCTATCCGGTCGATGGCAATGATCCCGAATCGCTTCTACGCAATGCCGACAGCGCGATGTATCGCGCCAAAGAGTCGGGACGCAACACGTATCAGCTGTGCACCGACGAGATGAAGGGACGCGCGCTGCAGCGGCTATCGCTGGAGTCGAAACTTCGACGTGCGGTGCAGGAGCAACAACTCGTTCTGCACTATCAGCCCCAGGTCAGTCTCGGCGACGGCAAAGTGATTGGGGCCGAGGCGCTGCTGCGATGGAACGACCCCGAACGCGGCTACGTCTATCCCGCCTCCTTCATCCCGGTGGCGGAAGAAAGCCGGCTGATTCTTCCGATCGGCGAGTGGGTGCTCCGCACGGCCTGCACGCAGATGCGGGAATGGCGCGACCGCGGGCTGGCACTGCCGCGTATTTCGATCAACCTCTCGCCCCGTCAGTTCCAGCAGCAGGACCTTGTCGACACGGTCCGTCGCGTACTCGAAGAGACCGGCCTGGAAGCGAAAGCGCTCGAGATCGAGATCACCGAAGGTACCGCCATGGCCAATGCCGAGGCGTCGATCGAGACCCTCCACGCATTGCGCGAATTAGGATGCAGTATTTCTATAGATGATTTTGGTACAGGATATTCGTCGCTAAATTATCTCAAGCGCTTTCCCATCACCTGCGTCAAGGTCGATTCCGCGTTCGTGCGCGATCTGACGCGCAACGAAGGGGATGCCGCCATTGTGTCGGCGGTCATCGCCATCGCACGCAGCCTCAAACTCCGTGTGATTGCCGAAGGTGTCGAGACCGAGGAACAGCTGGCGTTCCTTCGCAAGCGGAAGTGCGATGCCGCCCAGGGCTACTACTTCAGCAGGCCGGTGGAAGCACAGGGTCTGGCGGAATACATCGGCGAACGGCGCACCCCGTTGCGCGCCGTGCCGCGGCTGCAAGTATGAAGGCAGAAAGCAGAAGGCAGAAGTAAGGCTTCCTTCTGCCTGCTGCCTTCTGCCTTACGAAACCACTTCCGCAGCCGCCACGGCTTCCTGGCGCAAGATCGGATATTTGCCCGTGAAGCAGGCGGTGCAGTATCCCGCCCCGCCCGCGGCGTTGAGCATGCCCTCTTCCGATAGATAGCCGAGGGAGTCGGCGCCGATGAACTGGCGGATCTGCTCGATCGACTGCGAGCCGGCGATGAGCTCGCGCCGCTGCGGCGTGTCGATGCCGTAGTAGCACGGTCCGGTTGTGGGCGGCGACGAGATCCGCATGTGCACTTCGGTCGCGCCGAATTGCTTCAGCATTCGGACGATCTTCTGCGACGTTGTGCCGCGCACGATCGAATCGTCGATCAGAATCACTCGCTTGCCGGCGATGATCTCGCGCACCGGATTGAGCTTCACCTTCACGCCGAAATTGCGGATGGTCTGCTTCGGCTCGATGAACGTGCGGCCGACGTAGTGGTTGCGGACCAGGCCGACTTCGAACCGAATTCCCGATTCCTGCGCGTAACCGAGTGCCGCGAACATGCCCGAATCGGGCACGGGGATGACCACATCGGCTGCCACCGGATGTTCGCGCGCCAGTTGCGCTCCGAATCTCTTCCGCACTTCCGCGACGTTGTTGCCGAAGATCTTCGAGTCGGGGCGTGCGAAGTAAACGTGCTCGAAGACGCAGGGTGCCTGGCGGCTCGATGGGAATTGATGCGCCACGCGCAGCGCCGCCGGGGTCGGCGGCGCCCCACATTGCATTGCGACGATTTCGCCCGGGCGCACCTCGCGGATGGTCTCCGCGCCGATCAGATCGAAGGCGCAGGTCTCCGACGCGACCGCCAGCGATTCGCCGAGACGTCCGAGGACCAGAGGACGGAACCCGTACGGGTCGCGGGCCGCAAAGATTTTTCCCGGCGCCAGCACTGCGATCGAGTACGCCCCTTTGACGCGCGATAGCGCGTCGATGAGCGCGCGCTCGAGATCGCGCTCCCTCGACCGCGCGATCAGATGCACCATGACCTCGGTGTCGCTCATGGTGTTGAAGATCGCACCTTCTTCCCCGAGCTCGCGCCGCAGCTCGGCGCCGTTGATCAGATTTCCATTGTGCGCGATCGCGACCAGTCCCTTGCTGGTCGAGGCCACGATCGGCTGCGCGTTGCACAGCATCGATCCGCCGGCAGTCGAGTAGCGAACGTGGCCGATGGCGGTGTCGCCGGGCAGCCGGGCCAGACGCTCGTGCGTGAAGATGTCCGCGACGTGGCCCATCTCCTTCTCGACGTGCATCTGCGGCGCGCCCGGCGCGATGATCTGCTCGCCTGCGCCGGAAGAACCGATGGGCTCGCCTAGATTGGTGTCGGAGATGACGCCGTCATGCGAGACCGTCGCGATCCCGGCGCTCTCTTGACCGCGATGCTGCAGCGCGTAGAGGCCGAGGTACACGAGATTCGCCGCGTCCTTGTGATTGATGATGCCGAAGACGCCACACATGCGTTGGCTAGAACAGAGTTTACCGTGAGATCCTTCTCCCCGCTTGCGGTGGGCCCCCTCACCCGGCGCTTCGCGCCACCCTCTCCCCCGCAGGCGGGGCGAGGGCACTCGCCCTCACCGCACCAATCGTGCCTTCATCTCGATCGGTGTCGCCTTGAGCGCTTTCGAGAGCGGACAGCCATCTTTCGCCGCCGTCGCCTCGGCGTGAAACAGGTTCTCGTCGATGTTCGGCACCTGCGCCTCGCAGTCGAGCTCGATTTTAGTGATCTCGAACCCGGCGCCGACTTTGTCGATGTGAACGGTGGCGGTGGTGTGCACGCGCTTGGGCTGGAATCCGGCGCGCCCGAGTCCTGCCGCCAGCGCCATCGAGAAACATCCGGCATGCGCCGCGCCCAGCAGCTCCTCCGGGTTCGTTCCCTTGGCGTTTTCGAATCGCGATCCAAACGAGTAATTTCCCTCGAAGGCGCCGCTTCCGAGCTTCACCTTGCCGGAGCCATCGCGCAGGCCTCCGTTCCATTCCGCTTCCGCTTTTCGAACTGGCATTGCAACTCCTCCTTTTGAAACGATATCGCAATGGAGCTGGAGGCGTTGCGGGAGCGAATCGAGCGTCTCAACGAGAAACTGCTGCCGATCGCCAACAGGCCGATCCCCTTCGGCGCCGATTTGCGCGCGTACAGCATGCCGAACGATCGCGAGGCGAACGACGCGCTCGTCGACGCGATCGAGTTGTACTCACGATCGGATGCGGCCGCGCGCGAAAAAGTTCGCGAGATTTTTCGCATCAATTATGCGTTCGCCTGGGCGGCGCAACTTCCATTTCCTCCCGACACCAAGGAACGCTTTCGCCAACACCTCATTCAATTTTCGATCATCGATCAGGGCCGCGACTGGCGAGACCAAATTCTATGGATGCGTGATTTGCTGCGATCTCCATTCGCGACACGAGATGTCGTCGAAGAAGTTGCAGCGATGTCGGGCGATTGGGCGCGCGATCAGATTGCGCGGACGTCGGGCCAGTGACTAGGCAGCTCGCAATATCTACGTAATTTTACTAAAGCGGAATTCCTGAAAAATGTAATAGATTCTCGATTCAACGGGAGAATAACGCACGATGCGAAATCGAGAGCTGATCGGATTGTTGTCTTTCATGGCCACCGCATTGCTGTTTACGCCTGCCGTCTCACGGGGCGCGGGGGCTGCTATGTCAGTGGCATCATTACGAACTGGCGGCGAGTCTACATCGAGCGCGATCGGATGTTCAAAGCTGGGGCTTTCCTGACGAGCAACGCAGGTAGCGGATCGTCAACTCTGAATGTCACTGATATCTCTGCTTTCAGCGCCGCGAGTGCGAACAATCTTATTGCCGGCATCGTCATTCATGGCGATTCTTTATCTACAAGCAGCCCTCAGAACTACATGGAGACTGTGTACGTCAAGAAGGCTGCTGGCGGAAAACTAACGCTTACGGCTCCGTTACAAGAGCATGTCCCTTCGGCAGTTGAAATCTGAGAGGCGATTCCTGTCCATTGTGGCTTAAGCCGTCTTCGCGAGCGACTGTTTAGCATCGATCGCTCGATCAAGAATGTCGATCAGGCGTTTCATCTGTTTGTGACCTTTC
>WNEZ01000372.1_pt1 | contig 36288 bp, 30 predicted proteins | sample 5400521 | NCBI WGS metagenome assembly WNEZ01 (sample SAMN13153339, study PRJNA577476) | soil metagenome | isolation source: 120 cm saprolite under Douglas fir tree site 2 hole 1 replicate 1 | place: USA:California | collected 2015-04-18 | reverse complement strand
GTCTATCAATAGCCAGGCCTTGATTTTGGGGAAGGTTGAAACCATTAAGAGGCTGTTTACGAACTAACAAGCCCCCATCGTTCACGCACGCGGCGCTCAAGTGGCGTAAAAATCAGGCCATCGATAGATACTCCAATGATAACGATTAAGACCATCACCGCCATTACCATCGAGGCATCGTTGAGATCACGGCCAGTTTGCAGGAGATTGCCAAGACTCAGCGAATAAAACAGCAGCTCACCCGCCATCAATGAGCGCCAGGCGAACGTCCAGCCCTGCTTCAATCCATTCATGACGGCGGGCAATGCAGCAGGTAAGATGACCTGCGTGGAGACTGCCAGCCCGCGAGCGCCCAGGTTGCGTGCAGCCTTGAGGTAGATGGGGGGCGTGTTCTTTACGCCCGCATCGACACCAAGTGTGATTGAGAAGAGGGCGCCCATCACAACGACGAAGATGACTGCCTGGTCGGTCAAACCAAACCATAAGATTGCTAGCGGCAGCCAGCATACGCTTGGTAATGCCTGCAAGCCCAGTATGAGTGAACCCACCGTCTCTTCGAACAGGCGGTTGCGCCCAATAAGCAATCCGAGCGTTACACCAATCACCAGTGAAATGCCATACCCAATGGCAAGCCGCTGCAGGCTCGCCAGCGAAGCTTGTAGGAATAGGCCATGTAGAAAGCCGTCAACCAGTGAGTTCCATACCGCGATTGGCCCTGGGAACACGTAATCAGGCCAGATCCCGCTGTTGGCAATCACTTGCCACAGCACCAGCAAAAGCGCATAGAAAATAATGCGTCGTACCCATTTGGATTGCGCTATATTGCTCACAATCTGGCGATTCGTGGCTGTGCTAATTGCTTTGGCCATTGGTCTCCTCCTGCTCTTGTGCACCCATCGCGTCTTGAAGCACGGACATAATCTCTGCCGTGTAATCCACCAGTGAGCGATCTTCTAGCGAACGCGGGCGAGGCAGATCGATGTGAAATTCGCGCACGATGCGGCCTGGCCTCGGTGAAAAAACCAGTACGCGGTCGCCAAGTGCCACTGCCTCGCGTACATTATGCGTCACAAACAACACGGTTTTGTGAGTAGCTGCCCAGATCGATTCTAATTCGGCGTGCAGCCGGTCACGTGTCAGCGCATCCAGGGCACCGAACGGTTCATCCATGAGGAGTATTGCCGGGTCGATCGCCAGCGCGCGTGCAATGGCTACGCGCTGGCGCATACCACCAGAGAGTTGGTGCACATAACTGCGCTCAAAGCCTTTCAGGTGCACGAGCTCAATGTGACGCTGAGCAATGGCGGCTCGCTCCTTCGCGGGCATACCTTGCTGGCGTAGTCCAAACTCGACATTGCGCCGCACATCCAGCCAGGGAAACAGCGCCGCCTCCTGAAACAGCAATACGCGATCGGTGCCGGGGCCACGCACTTTTCGCCCGTCGGCAAAAACAGCACCGCTTGTTGGTGTTTCTAGACCTGCGATGATGCTAAGCAGCGTCGATTTGCCACAGCCGCTTGGGCCGAGCAAGCAGACGAACTCACCTGCCTCGACATCCACGTCCACAGGGTGTAGTGCCTCAACAATGCCTGCGCGTCCGTTAAAAGTCTTGGTTATGTCCTCGATCTTCAAAGGAATGCCACCGGGTTTTGTCTGGCCGTTGCCCGTGGCGCGCTCGGTATGCTGAGCACTGCCCAACGTTAGCTGGTGAAACATGTGCGTTGTCCTCTCTTGCTAATCGTGCCAGTTTACGGTCCAGCTACTGAAGCCAGCCCTTTGGATGAGAGCACCTGGTTAAGCGGTCCCAGGTTATAGATGCCGCTCAGGTCAGGCTTGCTGCTGCCCAGGAAGCCCAGCGAGAAAGCCCTATCAGCCGACTGCAGAAGCGTATCGCTCAGCGGATCATAGGTAATGTCGAGGTTGCTATAGGCCAGGTCAAGCTCTTTGCTCGTCATCGCCTTGCCGGTGATGAGTTTAATTTCCTGGTTCACAATGCTCTTAGCGCTCTCCGGATTACTCATGATGTATTCTATGGTGTCAACATGCGCCTGCAGGAATTTGTTCACCAGGTCTGGATGCTGATCGAGAAATGCTTTGCGTACAACCACGTTTGTGGTGACGAACTTTCCACCAGACCAGAGTGAGCGCTCATCAAGGAAGGCTTTGCCCTTGCCCTCTACGATCAGGCGCGTAGCCCAGGGTTCGGGTACCCATGCGCCGTCAATCTTCCCTGCTTTGAACAAGGTCAAGATAGTAGCGTTGTCGGTCGGAATAATCTGCACATTTCCACCTTTATCGGCTGCCTTGAGACCATTCTGTTGGAGGTAGTAGCGCAGCGCAACGTCCTGGGTACCGCCGAGCTGTGGATCAGCGAACTTTTTGTTAGCCAGGTCTTTGGGAGACTGAATGTGTGCACCCGGACGTACGACGAACAGTACACCACCGCTGGATGCGCCTGCGATAACGCGCAGAGCCTCACCATGGCTTTGAACATAGCCGTTGATCGCCGGGTTAGGACCAACATAGCCAATATCGATAGCGCCGGCAAAAAGCGCCTCAATTAATGCCGGACCAGCATTAAAGGTCTTCGTTTCCAGCTTGACATTCGATCCAAGCGCTTGCTGAAAGGTATCTCGTTCCACCCCTACTAACGCCACGGCGTGAGTCAAGTTTGGAAAATACCCTAGACGCACTATAAGCTGCCCGCTGCTGGTAGTGGGACTTTGAGAACCACAGCTTGCGAGTAGCAGCAGCATCAAAAGCGTGATGATAGATGAAAAACGGGTAAACAGTGTTCTCATCAGATACTTCTCCTTTTGTTCATGGTTGACAAGACTGAGAATTACTTGCTTGTAACTAAAGTTACAAAACATCTGCTCTGGCTAGTCAAAAGACAAAAAATATCAAGGTAAGAGCCTGAATCAGGCACAAAATCTGGCAAGGACTGGCCTACATGCTTGAAAAAGATGCGATCTACATTAATTGGCTGTAACTAGAGTTACAAAATATTCTATTGAAGATACGACAAAACCCCACGCTTTCCTATGGAGGTCTCGCATAGGAACTACCTCATACATGAAGGGGAGCAAGGTGAATGCTTATTTTTCTATTGGTACGCCAATCAGGCTTCCCCACTCAGTCCACGAGCCGTCGTAGTTTCGCACTTCGGGGTAGCCTAGCAGGTAGTGAAGCACGAACCAGGTATGACTGCTCCGCTCACCGATACGGCAGTAGGCTATAACTTCTTTGTTTGCAGTCACTCCTTTGCCTTCGTAGAGAGAACGCAACTCATCAGCCGACTTGAAAGTGCCATCTTCACGTACCGCCTGTGACCAGGGAATGTTGGCTGCCCCTGGGATATGACCGCCTCGCTGTGCGCCTTCCTGTGGCAGGTTTGCGGGAGCCAGCAGCTCTCCGCTATATTCAGCAGGAGAGCGAACATCGACCAGTGTGATGTCGCTGCGGCCCAATTGTGCGAGGACCTGGTCGCGCAATGCCCGTATAGCGGCGTCCGGTGATTGGGTATGATAGGTTGTTCGAGGATAGGAAGGGATTTCTGTGGTGAGCTCGCGTTTGTCTGCCACCCACTTCACGCGCCCACCATCAAGAAGGCGAACATCCTGGTGCCCGTAATATTTGAGAATCCAAAGCGCCCAGGCGGCGAACCAGTTATTATTATCCCCGTACAGGACGATTGTGGTATCATTGCTGACACCGGCCCGGCTCATAAGTTCTTCCAGGTGTGCCGGGCTTAGTGGGGCACGTATCGTCTGATCCTGAAGTTCCCTTTGCCAGTTAAAACCAACTGCTCCTGGGATATGCCCTTGTTCGTAGGCGGCGGTATCCACGTCAACCTCGATCAATCGTACCTTGGGGTCGTGCAGGTGGGCTTCCACCCAATCAGCGTCAACAAGAGCTTCTGGATGAACATAGTCTTTGTTCTCAGACATAAAAACTCCTTATGTGAGTTACAAGATAGCCTACAGTAGTCAGCGCTCAAGATTTGAAATCCCGGCTTCATTTAGATAAACAATACCATATTTAAATCATTCTCTCAAGTTATTTATTATATTCCAGTGAGTTATTGCAAATTTGGTATTGTTAAAGAAGTAATTATTCTCTCAAGTTATTTATTACATTCCAATGGGTTATAATAATAGGAAGAGTGTGTAGGCGTCGGTCATGACGTAAGCCGTTAGCATCCATAGTAGGGATAAAGAGTTCCACAATTGGGAGGATGGTATGAATCTCTATCATTTGCGCGTTTTTCAGACGGTAGCTGAACATGAACACATCACACGGGCATCTGAGGAACTGATTCTCAGTCAGCCGGCTGTCACAAAGATCATTCAAAGCCTGGAACACGAGATAGGAATTGAACTAATTGAACGGCATGGGAGGCGCATTGTTCTTACCCACGCCGGACACGTGCTGCATACCTATGCCCGGCGCATGTTTGCGCTGGAACGCGAGATGGAGGAAGCCCTGGCGGTACTACAAGATGTTGAGTCGGGAGAGGTTACACTTGCAGCTAATACGACGACCGGTGTCTATTTGCTTCCCCCAATCGTGGCGCGGTTTCGCGCCCTCTATCCCCAGGTGAGCTTGCATATTACCATACTCAACTCGCACGAGATCATAGAGCAGGTCTTGAACTGGGTTTTGGATTTTGGGCTGGTTGAGAGCGATCCATCAACCCTTCCGCCGGGCCTGCACGTGGAAGTTTTTACCTTTGACGAACTCGTACTGGTAGTTGCGCCGGGTCACCACTGGAGTGGGCTACCTGCTTTAAGACCGGAGGCATTGAGGGAGGGAGAGTTATTGTTACGAGAGCAGGGTAGTGGCATTCGCGAAGTAATTGAGCATGCCCTCCTTCTTCACCGTGTACAGGTAAGGCCACTCTTTACACTTCCTGATAATGAGGCTATTAAGCAGATGGTTTTGAACGGAGTTGGAGCGGCGATCGTCTCGGCTCTGGCGGTCCAGCGCGAGCTAGCAAGTGGCGAACTTGTACGGATTCCAATCACCGGGGTGGATTTACGACCCCAACTCAGCCTGATACAGCGTACCGACAAACAGCTTTCGCGGGCAGCGAAGGCATTTTGTGCTCTCTTGCGACCCGCTGGTGAGCAGGAGTCTCATGATGATTCTGGTTGCTAACATCTATGGCAAGTGACCTCGCTCGAGTTTGCTTGACTTTGCAGGGCTGTTGGAGTAGGATAGCTACACTCGGTAACGAATGTTACTAATGTTTCCTCATTTTGGGGGTTGATATTCATGCTTGAGCGTGAGGCTATACGCTGGTTGCAACTGACGTACAAGGTGCCCAGTGAACCTTCTCAGAAGCGTGTGTGGGTCTGGCGGCGCTTACAAAATCTTGGTGCATTCGCGCTCCAAAACTCAGTCTATTTGCTTCCTTTTTCAGAAGAGGTGGAGAAGCATTTTCGCCAGCTGGCTCACGAGATCCGCGAAATGGGCGGAGAAGCCAGCCTTTTTTCAGTCTTAGCCCTTGATGTCGCCGATGAGCGGCGTATCCTGCAAATGATTACCGAAGCTCGTGAGAGTGAGTACACAACTGTGATCAAAGTCTGCGCGCGTTTCCTGGCGAAGGCATTAGCAGTAGTCCAGGCACAAGGCTGGAATGACCAGGTGCACGCAGAGTTTGCCGAAGTGCTTGAGAAGGTTCATGTGCTGTTCCGCACTGCCAAACGCCATGATATGCTGGGTGTCTTGACGGCGACCAAACGTGCTGCTGCCGCAGAATCGTTGATGGTTAGCGAGCAAGTGTTCCGCGTGCTGCTCGATCGGGATTATACCAGAGCGAGCCGCTTATTAGAGATGCACGCCGATCTCCTGGCAGGCCCGGCTGAAAGTGAGCCTTCCGCTGGCAAGTCACTGGCCGGACGAACAGGACAGGAACATCAACTTATCGATGGTGATGGGCCGGAGGCTCCTGGTTTGCCAATATGACATTCTCCTCCCTTTAAGGAGAGAAGTTTCTCAGTGATTTCTTCTAGCAGATTCCTCTGCCAGCGTGCTTGGTAGTTTCTCCGCACGCAGCGTTTCATGCCACTTTCCATGACGAGGTTCATGACGCTTTCATGACGCTTCCTCCTTATACTAGGACGAGAGAGGGCGAGGTGCGTCAGCTGGGCCTTTGCGTGAGGAAATGCTCTCCTGAGGAGTTATAAACCGACGTGTTGTGGAGACGGTAGGGGCGCAACCTTGTGGTCACCCATAGTGGAGGAGAGCGAAAAGGAAATGATGTATAGCAGCCCAGGCAATCCTATTCTATACATAGATGATGAGTCTTCAATAACTTCTTCAATACCTCCGGCTGAGACGGAGCGCCCCTACATCCTGGCTGTTGACGACGATCGGTCCATTTTATCAATGCTTATGTCGCTGTTAGCGTCCGAGGGGTATAGCTGCGTGGGCTTTGCGGAGAGCCAATGGGTCCTCCCATTCTTGCAGGAGATGGGCAAACGCGGAGAGCGGCACCTGCCGGCGCTCCTCCTGCTCGATTTGATGATGCCGGTAGTTTCCGGCTACGACATTGCCCGCTGGCTTTCTGAGCACGAGCCTTACGACCATATCCCCATTTTGGTTATTACAGCCGATGCTCGCATGCACGACAAAAGCGACCTTCCCGGTGCCCAGGACATTCTCTTAAAACCGTTCCAGATCGAGGCCCTGCTTACACTAGTGGAGCACTTCCTTGCACCACTTCTAGGCGGGAGCTAGAGATACTTCTCATCTGGGGTCTCCCTACAAGGAGGTCAACTTCAGAGGGTAGAGGGTTTGCCGGAGGCTCTTATGCAAACAAGAATGAGTGATCAGCGTCCTCAAAAACGATCTCTTCGGGAACATGCTCAACATCCTGTTGTGCTCCTCTCCTGGCTGCGTTCTGCCTGGTTCGGATACGTTGCCGGTCTTCTCCTCGTTGGCGCTATGGCGTTTTTCGATAAGCTGTACGATTATATTTCTTCATCAATATCGATGTTCGACGCCGCTCCCTTTGGCCTTGTATCCATTGTGGTTGCCCTGCTATGGGGATTGCGTCCCGCCTTGTTCGCTATCGCGATTGGGCTGGTTGCCATCGTCACATTTATTACACCACCTGGCCTCTTGACGTCTAACATAGGGAAGGATATCGCCATCTTTGCGCCCTTCGTCGTCCTGCAACTCTTGGCTGTTGGTGTGGCGTTTCGCTTTGAGGCGGCTCGACGACGTGTGCTTGCTGCTCAGCAAAGGACACAAAGGTATGCGCAAGAACTAGAGGCAGCCAATCAGAGACTTGTACAGGCGAATGAACAGCTTGAGCGAGCAAATTACTTGAAAGACTATGTGGTCCTACGATCATCACACGAACTCAGGACCCCGCTGACCATGATTCTTGGCCAAACACAGATGGCCTTACGCCGTCTGAACAGGTCAGGAGAAACATCCGAGAACTGGTCAGCTTTGCGTCAATATTTAGGGATAGTTGAAGCACACGCGCTAAATTTGCGCATGCTCATCGAAGACCTGTTTGATCTGAGCAGCGTTCGTGCGGGGCAGTTCCCATTACGACTGACCCAATGTGATCTCGGAAGTCTCTGCCGTGACGTCATCAAGGACCAACAGGCTTGTTCAGATCGTTCTATTGAGCTAGATCTCCCTTCTGAACCTCTGCTGCTTCAGGCTGATGAGAAACGACTCGTCCAGGTCCTCGTGAACTTAGTGAACAATGCCGTGAAGTATTCCCCAGAAAATACCACGATTCGTGTGCGTGTGCGTCCAGAGCATGCCCATCTGATTTTAGAGATCCACAACGAGGGCACAGCACTTTCTCCAGTGCAATTAGAACAAATTTTTGAGCCATTTTATCGTACTCTAGATGCTGAAAGCTCACCTATGAAAGGATGGGGCCTCGGTCTCGCCATTAGTAAGGAGATTGTCGAGCGACATAGGGGACAGATCTGGGCGGAATCAGCAGAGGGAAAAGGCATCACGTTCTTTGTAAAACTCCCGATTAGTCAGGATAATCCGGACTAGAGTTCGAAAGGGAGATGCGGGCTTGTGAGATCTGCGCAATCGATAGAGATGATAGCTTATTGATGTGCAACCAATTACGTGGCGCCTACGTATATGATTACAGAGACCATTGGATCGTTTCATGCAAAGGGAAAAGAAGATGCAGCAACCAAACTCTATCCGGCAAAAAAGCGGCTCTAAAGCTATAGCACTTGATAACCGTATACTTCTGACAAAAATTCGCCTGCTTCAGCTCCTGGCAGTGTTACTCTCTGCCGCATTTGCGCTGGGCCTTCGCCTAATTTTTGCCCATTAGCTTGAAAGCGGCAGTTTCTATAGAAGGGCACCTGCTAAAGGTGCCCTCATATTTTTCTCTTTCGCAACCTCTTTAAGCCTTCTACCTGCTGATCGTCTTATTGTCGCGCCTTTGGCTCAGGCTCTATATATTCATCAATAAACATGGTATAGTTATCGATAGTATTCAAACCATCGATACCTGGAAGTGGGGTATTTTTGTAGTACTCGATCTTATTCCGACCGGCAACGGACTGCGTCCTTCTTGAAAGCCATCTTGCCAACGGACTGCGTCCTAGCTTCGCTCAGGCAAGCTGCAAGGAGTGCGCTTCGCTCAGCCGGTCGGAAAGGTAGTATGAGCATGTCTCAGCTTGGTAGTAATGAATCAATGAGTGAGCAGCCTGCACGCGATGCTACACCGCGCCGGCTGATTGTAACTGCTGGCGTCGTTATCTTCGCGATTCGGGATTGGTCGCTCTGGGTGTTATTGCGCGAGGGCCCCTGGGGTCCTCCTATGCGACTTGTTCTTGGCTCGGAATCGGTAACGGATGCTGTGGATCGCATACTGGAGGCGGTGTTGGTGTGGCATGCCGGGGCCACAGTTTTGCAGCTCAAATCAGGTTGGCAAGAACAGCAAGTCTATGTGTGGGGCAGTGCGGAGCAAGGCGCGGCCGTCTCCCTGATTCATAGTGTGCTGCTGCGTGCGAATCGCGATGAACTGCGGCCGAATCTGCATAAGCAGCCCGTACCCAGCTTGCGCGTAGACTGGAAATCGGTCGCGCAGATTGAAGCGGGCCAGCATGCCCTTGACCCGGAAGTGCAGCCTGTATTTGAGACTGCCTTGAATACCTTGCGTTCTAAAGTGCAGCGCGATCCTGAGATTGTGCTGCGCTACTTAGCCGATATGAGTTCAATGGGTATGGGGAGCACTGGCGACGAATGGTGGCAGCAAGAGCTACCCGCTCGCATAAGCAGGGATACGCAACCGCTGGCAGTTGTCGAAGAGCCTGCGGCGGGTGATGGCATACTGACACTGGCCGAGGCTGCCCTGCTCTACAAGGCTTTTTTCCCGCCAGATGAGCAAATAGACTTATCAAACTTACGACGACGTTTTCTGGCAACGGATCGACTTCAAGCATTGGATGAGGAACACCCTGTACGCGGCAGAGAGCTTGACTGGCGTCGTGTCAGCCGGGCATACCGCTATAAGGGTTCGTAGGGGCGAAGTTGACGCGCCTGGGGATGCTTTCAAATTCTGAAATTGCCCCCAAACGAGGAGAAGTATAGATGGCAAAGGTAACGACTGGCACTGGTGACTCGGGCTATACTGGGCTGCTTGGCGAGCAGCGGGTACCGAAATATGATCCGCGCCCTGATACGTTCGGGACGGTTGACGAGGCCACATCTGCCCTTGGGCTGGCCCGTGCGGTGGCAAAGGATTCCAAAGTCAAGCAAATTATTCTTCAAATCCAGCAAGAACTCTATCTTTTAATGGGTGAGCTGGCGACGCCGCCTGAAAACTACGAAAAAATGGGTCTGCGTATGACTGTCGAGCATGTTCAGCGCCTGGAGCAGGTAGAAGAGCAGCTCAAGCGCGAAGTAGAGATTCCCAATAAATTTATTATACCGGGTGATACGCTCGATGGGGCTGCACTTGATCTCGCCCGTACAATCATTCGCCGCGCTGAACGCATGGCAGTGAAGTTACTGCACGATAGGGTCATTGAGAATGGCGAGGTGGTGCGTTACCTCAACCGTCTCTCCGACCTGGTCTTTATTCTTGCCCGCTATGTCGAGGTGAAATCATCGCTTGCAGAGCGGCCTGAGTGACCCAAAAGTCCTCACGTAGGGAATTTCTTGACTTATTAGAACATGTGGCCTATACTTCTTTCGGTGCTTGTAACTTGTTGCGTTCTATGTAATCCCAAACACAAAAAGGAGGTATCCTCGTGTCAAACCATCCGATCGTCCACATTGAAATTCCGGCAAAGAAAGCCGGGGAAGCGGGAAAGTTTTACGGTGACCTCTTTGGCTGGAAAATTGAGGCCGACCCCATGTACAACTACGTGCAGTTCCAGGCGGAGGGTGGCCCTGGCGGCGGCTTTGCCGAGCTAGCTGGGAGCACTGCTAACAATCCCGAGTATAAACCCGACAGTCTGATCGTCTACGTCGGGAGCGACGACATCGACGCCGACCTTGCCAAAGTCGAATCGCTCGGTGGCAAGACCGTGTTTCCCAAAACCGAAATCCCCCACGTCGGTTGGTTCGCCATCTTCACTGATCCGACCGGCAATCGCATCGCCCTCTTCAAAGGTGTGGGGCAGCAAGGCTGATAGGTTTCTGCTGCTGAACGGGTATTCTCTCTGCTCTTAGAAGCGTGAGAGGGTACCCTTTTTGATTTATTATCAGGTATTTTCGTTTTGAACGTCTTAAAATACCCTAATCCGGTCTCCGTCTATTACAGCTATGCAGTCTGGCTTCGGTGTTGGCTTCGTGCCTGGCAGTGAAAGTATGACTGTAGCTGCCAGCCGATAGGAACCTACTACCAGAAGGTTCCCCTCGACATCAATGGTGACATTATCAGCCCGTTTGATGGTTCCTTCAGTTTCTCCAATAATTTGGCCTGAAGGATCGCTTCGGCTTTTGCGATAGATAGACGCTTTGTAGTTAAGTGGTGTATTGCCCGGCACTGTTATTTCGCTAAGATCGAGAGTAAGGCGGACATCGAATGGTTGATCGTGGGGTAGTAATCTACGAGGCTCTGAGGATCCAGCTGTTAGTACCTTCATGTCGCGCAGGTGTAGCGTGCCAGCCAACCTGGGCTTTGCAGTAAGAGGCATGCTCTCTGCTACTACTTCTGGCACATGTTCTGGCTCTTCAGCTGTTACAAGAACTGGTTCTGCGAGAACTGGTTCAACTGACGTAACATTTACCCCAGCACTCTGGCCCAGGAAGTCTACAAGCTCTGATTTTGGCCAATCCGACCAGCTATGCTCGCGCCTACTTTGGACATGCAAAACATGCGCGCTGTACACGTTGTTGTTTTCATCGAGCAGGAGTTCAACCGTGAAGGTAGCAGGGTGAAACCGTCCCTTTGATGCTATTGTATCAGTGTCCTTTTGTGGCTCTGCCGTAGGTGTAGCAGCGTGAGCATATTCTATAGGGGACGTTGGCTCGACCGGGGCTGTAAACGTAGCGGCTTGCTCGGTATGCTCAGGAGCCTCTACCTCCTTTTGTGCTTGGCTTGATATCGATTCTGACGCCAGCTTGCCTGCCTGTTGCAGCTCTACCAAAGGTGTGGCAACGTGAGGGTGTTCTATAGGAGCCGATGGCTCGGCTGCAGGTTCGAAGTCCTTTTGTGCTTGGCTTGATGTCGATTCCTCTGCCAGCCTGCATGCCTGGCCAATCCAGTCCTGCTTGACGATGCGCTCAGCCGATAGGCCAGTCAGGTCGGCAACCGCTGCCGCTACGTCAGCCGGTGACAAAGCGGCAAGCTGGGTAAAGGTGAAGATACCTACGCCATTCAGCCGTTTTTCGACCGCTGGTCCAATGCCATTGATGAGCTTCAGGTCATTGATTCTCGCTGGCTCCGCAGCCCTGTTAGTAGGTGAACGCTTACTGGCCATGGATATTCCCTCATCGAATTTAGTAGCCAATAGATCGCAGGAGGAATCTGAATCCAGTATACTACTCAACATAATATACTGGCAAGACCTTTGGGGTGGCATTTCTGCTCTCTGCTTTCGGTTTCGCGGAAGCAATGTTTGTAGTTACTGACTTGACTCCCCTGCAAGTTGCTTCTGCAGGCGCGGTGATATCGCCTGCAGAAGCAAGTATGCATAATCTAGCCTCCGTCATAGAAGGTCATCAGCGGCAATTCGCATGCGGTGGCTATGCCAAGCGGCATATAGGTGCCTGGATCACATATATCACCTGACTTCATTTGATCTCGAGAGAGGAGGGTCACGATTACCGTGAGCTCATACGGGGCACCGCATTCGGATTCATCGACTACGCCCGCCGGAATGCAGATCCTGATTTCATAATCCGACTGGAATTGATTCGTTTCTACTAAACAACAACAATATTGTGAAGGGGGTGAATCGATATCGCTATCGCGTGGGAATCGATAATACGTAGGCCCACACATACTCTCCAGGCAGGCGGAGACACACCAAAGACCGCATATCAAATTTGGAGTGGTGCCTGTCAATGTAATGTGAACATCGATAACCCAATCGTCATCGATGTCGATTACACTCGAAGCAGTAGTGTTCTGGCACTCACGGGCCTGCGCAAAAACAGTTCCTGCAAATCCGGTTAATCCGGGTTCAACGTCAACTACTAAAGGACAATTTGTTGTAGTGGCCGTTGTCCACCAACTAGGTAAGGGAGCCACACAGCCGAGATCATCACAGGTGTCATCAGCACATAAGCATGGTGATGGGTCTAATGGCACTATTACTATTGAGTCTCGTGTTTCTGTCATAACTGGTCTCCTCCTTGATGAGACGTGTGGGCCTATCGTGAGATGTAACAGTAATATCCAAGCCGATAAACCCATGGATTTTCGAGATGACTCCCAGCAAGTCACCCGATCTTTGTAGCGCCGTTGCCTGGTAGAGTTGCTTAGCGCTCAATCGCGCCCCATCAAGCGTTTCAGCCAACGTCTCAACCGCCAGCGCATGCCTAGTTTTACACCCATTGCTTCGAGGTGAGGAGCGATGAAGTCTGGGATCTCGTCCAGATTTTTCAAATAGCGACGTTCATGGCTCGGTATATGAGTGATATGGCCGTGCCAGACACCATGACCGCCTGCTTCAGCACTGTCTTCAACCCAGACTTTGACGATGAACGATTGTGCATCGGCCTCTAACGGTTCCATTGTCGCCCTCACCTCTAGGCTGATCCTGAGGCCGGGTTTCGCTCGCCTCTACCGGACCTTACCAGGTGCAAAGTAACTGTAACATGTGACTGTCTAACGAAGCGTCTCAGAGGAGTATAGATAGATGTATGAATTTGCGTCTTTGCTGTGTCTCTTGTATGTCTCATGTAACGTCTCTTAGCTTGATGGTCTCGGGTAGGCTGGAGATATATGGCTGTTCAGGGCCTGCTTCACTGTCTGAATACTTTGCTGGACCTGGTTTTGCAGGTCGTTCAAGGCTCCCTGGAGTTGTGTGAGGTGATCGAGTACCTCGCACAGCACCGGGGTTGCTACTTCGAGCGCTGTGCTGGCGACTGTAGATGTTGTTGGATGTTCAACCACATCTAGCTGGTCTGCCTGGATCTGCTCGTAGAGGGCGATGGTGTGTTTGGAAGGTTTCGCGCCGAGTTCTTCTGCGAGGGCGGCAGCACACTGCTCGTACTGGCGCAGTGCTGCAGACCGGTCACCGTTGAGATAGTGTAGACGCATGAGCCGTCGATGGGTGCGTTCGCGTGCCCGGTCATAGCACATAATACGCATGCCGTAGAGCAGGCCGGTCTCGTAGTCTTGATACACCTCACAATACCCCATCAACTTGTCCAGCATGACCAGGTACATGCTCTGGAGGCGCTCGCGCTCGTAGAGGCACCAGTCGTGGTACCAGCCTTCGAGCAGTGGTCCCTGGTAGAGTTGGACGGCGTTCTGGAGCACCTGGGCTTTTGAGGCATCCAGTTCGTGGCCTGACATTTTCTGAACAAGCGTGAATGCCTGTTCGAAGATTGCTACATCGAGCCAGAGATTGGCTTCCGAATTGAGCTGGACCCAGTCTGGTTCGACCAGCAACGCGCGATCTCGAGCGGATTCGTGTTGAGAACCCAAGGCGGATTGAAGCTGCCAGAGGACTTGCCGCAGGCCCTTTTTTGACTGAACGGTGGTGGTATCAGGCCATAGGAGGCTGGCAAGCGTTTCGCGGGGAAGTGAGTGATCCCGGTGTAGCAGCAGGTAGCAGAACAGTTCTTGTACCTTGCGGGCGTCAAAACCATCCAGCACTTGTTCGTTACGCCGGACACAGAATTTTCCAAACAGGTAGATTCTGAGCGTTGACATAGTACCCCCTGTGTACTATCTCTAGTTCACACTAAGATCGATATAACAGATTTTTTACCTGAAAGTATCCCGTTGCAAATCGGGGAGTCGCCGAGCCACTTGATGAGAATGGTAAAGATCCCAATCAGTCCCCAAGAGCCGCTGTATCTCATCTACCGGGTAGGGTCGCCAGTAAGATTCGTTTGTTTTCTTGGGACTGACATTGTGGCTGTGAACCATGCCCACATAGAAGCGCGAATCCGGTAGTCTTGTCACCCGCCCCGAACGAGCATTCCGGACAAAGCGGGCATCCTCGCCCACGTTGACATTTGCGAAGCGGTTGCTAGCCCAAAAAGATCGCGTGTAGCACAATGTACCGCCGGCCACCCAGGCTTGCTTGGCACCAGGATAGATGTACTGCCAGGCGCGCCCATTTTCTGCATCGTAGTATAACGGGGTAGTGGTACCACATATGTCTGTACCCTCGTGCAAGAGCGCTTCAACCTGATAGCGCAGCCGGTGTGGCGCGTACCAATCATCATCGTCCCAGTGGGCGATTATCGTACCGCGCGCTTGCTCGCATGCCAGGTTACGCTTCGCGCCGACGGTTGTCTTTTCGCGCAAGCGGATATAGCGTATGCACTCTTCGACCGGAATCAGGTCGCTAATGGCGTCGGTGCCATCGTCAACGACGATCAGTTCTTTATGGGCATAATCCTGGCGCAAGAAATAGGAAATGGCACGTTTGACAAAGGCACGGCGGTTGTAAGTTGGCATGATGCAGCTGACCAGGGGTTCATTTTTTCCACTTGTGGAGGATGATGAGGGGGTCAGAGAGGGTTTGACCGGGGAAAGTGTCGCGTAGAAAGGAAGGTCGGTTGGTGGAAGAAACAAGTTCAAATCGGCACGTTGCCAGCCTGCAGGCTGGAGATAGGAGCCTAAAGGGAAATGCCAGGCGTTGCTACTGTGTCGCAGATAGACAAAACTATTGGCATGGGGTAATTTATGCAACCTGGCCCCTCTAAGACATGCCTGCTCGAGAAAGAAAGCATCTTCTGCTAGAGATGCTTTAGGGTAGTGTGCCAAACGCTCCCATACCCAACGCCAGTAGACCAGGGTACCGCCGTGGACATCACCGACGAAGAGACGACGGTGTAAATCGGGAGTACACGTCCAGGCTTGCCAGCGTGTTAGATCAAAGAAACAGGAAGTCTCCAGGCCAGTAATATCAGCCTTTTTGTCGAGTAGTGGTGTCACCTGATGCCGTAAGCGATGTGAGGCATACCAGTCGTCGTCATCCCAGTGGGCGATAATAGTACCGCGCGCCTGCTCACAAGCAACGTTCCGCTTGGCGCCAATAGAGGTCTTTTGGGACAGCGCAATGTAGTTCACATGCGAACCAGGAGGAATCAGATCAGATACCCGGTCATTTCCGTCATCCACGATAATTAACTCGCGATTGGGATAGTCTTGTCGATCGAAATACATGAGGGCTTGACGCACAAAAGCCCTCCGATTGCACGTAGGCATGATGCAACTGACTAGCGGCAGGTCGCTTGTCGATATGGCTGCAGGTGTCGGCTGGGAACCGATGGTTGTGCGCGCGCTCTTCTCAAGGTGTTTAGAGGGGAAATTTGAGCCAGGGGGATCTTTTCTATTGGAGGTATCCAGCGAGTTCCCACTGCCTATAGTCTGCTTGGAGCCAGCCTCTACAAAAAGCATCACCTCACGAGGCTCTAGTGTATGACGAGGCAGGGCCGCGAGCATTGTCGACAGTGCCGTGGGGCCAGCCAGGTCAGGGATAGCGGTAGTTATGAGAGGTTGCATGCGCATATTCCTTGTTCTCGACATAGGCTTTGATGTAGTGCTGTTCATATCCCCCTGACCGCTCTACGACGGTTCTCGATCACGGCCAGGCCGAGGTGATCGTCCTCGCGCACCCCGCTTTCCGCAGTCCAGAGGCGCACGACACCATAACCCGCCGCCTCGATACGTTGCAGTGCTTGTTCAACTGTGCCATGGATGTAGCGCACATCGTGAATGAGAATCAGGCCGCCAGGGCAGACAAGACGTGCGGCCAGTTGAAACTCTGCCCATACATGTTCTTCGGTGTGAATCGAGTCAAGCAACGCCCCATCGTAGCGCTCAGCAACTTGCAGCGCGGCGGTCATTCCTTCGAGTGAGTCAATAGTGCGGAGTTCAATACAGGTACGCATTGCCTCTGGTAGGGCCGCCCACAACTCAGTACGTAACTGGTGTGGGTAAGGATCGAAAGTAACAACGCGAGCATCCGGGCGATGGGCCACGGCGGAAGCCAGGCATGCCGCGGAGACGCCGCGTGCAGTCCCTGTTTCCATGACGCGCACGCATCCGTTGGAGCGGATAAGATAGTGGAGCATTGCCAACAGGGGCATTGTGGTAGGATCGTTTATCCGCGCAGTCTGAGCATCGGTTGTGCCGTAGAATGACCACGCCAGGGCTGCCAATCCGTGTCGACCCACCCAGGCGCGCAGTGTCTGTAAAAATGCTGCAAACCCATCCCCGTTTCCCATACCCACAAGTGGATCGGGCACACGAGCAAAGAGGCTTCGCAACTGCGGATACTTACGCCTCCCTAAGCCACTAAAGTGCAGGACGTGCACCGTTCGCCCGTGCCATGTCGCCTGTATGCGCCCGTTGACATGATTAAGTTGCACATCCTGCACATGAAGCTGAAGGTTATAGCCCGCGTCCAGTTCGACACCACACTGCAAGCGCGCCAGGGCCAGGTTGAAGATAAACTGATTGCGCCACCATATATTGCGCTGCTCATCGGTCCATGCAGCAGCCCCTGGCATTGCGCGAATAGTGCTATCGAGCGCCAGCAGAGCGCTGCGGGATCCGGCGAAGAATCCATCGTTGACGACGAAGGGATATGCGTCCTCGCCCTCGGCTGTCCCCAGCACCCGCTGTATGTCCGTCGCCTGACCGCCGTAGGCGCTACAAAGCGCATGCTCCAGGTTATGAAGGCCCTGACCATTTCCTTCACGGCAGGCCAGGATGCTGCCCTCTGGACAGGCGTCAAGCGCGGCAAAGACGGGGTTGAGGTCACCCAACACCAGCATATCCGCATCAAGGCAGAGAAACCGCTGGGCATTGACGACACGGGCTACAGAATAGAGAACTGCTTTGCTCGTCGCGTTGACCCTAGAATATGGCTGGCAGTGAATAAGTAGCCCACGATATTTGGCAACAACCCGTTCACACGCCGTATTAGGACTCAAGACAAAGACAACCAGCAAAGCATCCTGGCAGCCACCGTTGGCATAGAACGAACCCAGCATATCATCTAACAGCGTCTCGAAGCCGGGTGAGACGACAGTAGCAATGCAGCGGTCCGCGCGGGGCATTACCACCGGAAGCGTGATTTCAGCACGTCTCAGGCAATCGACGAGTGTCTCCATACGAACCTCGGCCACCGACTCGTCTACCTGGGGGTCGAGCCAGACGGCGTGACAGTACTCCCAACGGCTCGTACTCACCTTCAACTCAAGGACTTGTGCGCCAGCGATATTGGCTTGAATAGCCCGCGAAGACTCACCCGCTACAGCATGAGCCGTAGCAACTCGACGCCCATCTGCTAGCACACTGAACTCGGCATGCGAGGCACCTGCGCCTACATCGTCGTTGAGAGCTAAGTGGCAGTAGAAGCGCGAGAAGCGCCCGCCCAGATTGAATGCCAAGTGCGCTGGTGGATGTGTACTAAGAGCATGCTTGTAGTGCTTTCGTTTCACCTGCACAGATTTGCCTTCGTAGCCGAGGTTTCCATGTGTGCCGAGCTGTCCGTAGCCGACGCTGGCTTGTTGCAACGGTAGGTTGTCGAGGTACATAGGTTTCCTTTTAACATTTCAGGGAGGGTGTAATTCCGACAACGGCAGCTTGACAGGTGCAAATTAACTGTACCATGCGTGTGTCTCTGGAAACGTCTTTTGGAAGTATGGATCGGCGTATGTCTGTGCGTCTCATCAGCGTCTCTTGTGCGTCTACGATACCGTCTCTTGCCTCGCTGCTTTCGAGTAAGCCGGATTGGCGTATTTGTTTAAGGCCTGCTCCACTGTCTGAATACTTTGCTGGACCTGGTTTTGCAGGTCGTTCAAGGCTCCCTGGAGTTGTGTGAGGTGATCAAGTACCTCGCACAGCACCGGGGTTGCGACTTCGAGCGCTGTGCTGGCGACTGTAGATGTTGTTGGGTGTTCAACCACATCTAGCTGGTCTGCCTGGATCTGCTCGTAGAGGGCGATGGTGTGTTTGGAAGGTTTCGCGCCGAGTTCTTCTGCAAGGGCGGCGGCGCATTGCTCGTACTGCCGCAAGGCTGCAGACCGGTCACCATTGAGATAGTGTAGACGCATGAGCCGTCGATGGGTGCGTTCGCGCGCCCGGTCATAACACATGATACGCATGCCGTAGAGCAGGCCGGTCTCGTAGTCTTGATATACCTCGCAATGCCCCATCAGCTTGTCCAGCATGGCCAGGTACATGCTCTGGAGGCGTTCGCGCTCGTAGAGGCACCAGTCGTGGTACCAGCCTTCGAGCAGTGGTCCCTGGTAGAGTTGGACGGCGTTCTGGAGCACCTGGGCTTTTGAGGCATCCAGTTCGTGGCCTGGCATTTTCTGAACAAGCGTGAATGCCTGTTCGAGGATTGCTACGTCGAGCCAGAGATTGGCTTCCGAATTGAGCTGGACCCAGTCTGGTTCGACCAGCAACGCGCGATCTCGAGCGGCTTCGTGTTGAGAACCCAAGGCGGATTGAAGCTGCCAGAGGACTTGCCGCAGGCCCTTTTTTGACTGAACGGTGGTGGTATCAGGCCAGAGCAGGCCGGCCAGTGTTTCACGGGGAAGTGAGTGATCGCGGTGGAGTAAAAGGTAGCAGAAGAGTTCCTGCACCTTGCGGGCATCGAACCCATCCAGCACCTGTTCGTCGCGCCGGACACAAAATTTCCCAAACAGGTAGACTCTGAGCCTGGACATAGCAACTCCCCCAATAGCCTATCTCGATTTCGTACTACAACTGGTTCCTGTATTCGATATGGATGTATAGAAAGCTTCCGAGAAGCGTTTCTGCCTGATCGAGGTCTCTAGTAGGATGATTTTCTGCCAGGTGGACGAGTTTATTCGTTATTTAATCATAGCACTTCTTTGTAACGTTTGCATTAAAAAATGCTGTTTGAAGTAAGTATTTTTCACGAAAGCCAAAAAGAAAAATCGGTTCGTATTTCTCCCGATAGATAAACGATAGATGAATCGAATTTTTAGGTACAGATTTATCTGTCAATTCTTTTGAAGAGGTCTACTCGAAAGTTTTCCTCAGCGTCCCAAAATCGTCGTAGCCTGCGAGGAAAGCAAACCTCCGCTCCCATGAGCCACGGCCAGCCTGGCTCCCTCCACTTGCCGGGGGCCGCACTGCCCGCGCAACTGGCGTGTGGCCTCGATGATGAGGAAGATGCCGCGCATGCCAGGATGATTAGAAGAAAGCCCGCCGCCATCTGTGTTGATCGGCAATTGACCGCCAAGTGCAATACGCCCACCCTGCACAAACGCACCACCCTCACCTTTCTTGCAAAACCCCACGTCTTCTAAGAGCAGCAGCACGGTGATGGTAAAAGAGTCGTAAATCATTGCCATGTCGATGTCGCCGGGTTGGACTCCTGCCTCGGCGAAGGCGCGCGGCGCGGTGACCGCGGCGGCTGTGACGGTCAGATCGGGCATCTGCGAGATGTGAGCGTGGGTATGGCTCTCGCTGCTTCCCAATACAAATACCGGCGTTTGTTTCAAGTCCCTGGCGCGTTCCTCTGTCGTTACCAGCACGGCGCCTCCACCGTCGCTGACGATACAGCAGTCGAGCAGGTGTAAGGGGTCGGCAATCATGCGCGAGTTGAGCACATCCTGCACGGTGATCGGCTGGCGATACATGGCAAGAGGATTGAGGCCGGCATGCCGGCGCGTTACGACGGCGATTTCGGCGAGCTGTTCAGAAGTGGTGCCGTACTGGTGCATGTGGCGGCGTGCTGTCATCGCATAGGCGCCTACGAGTGTAATGCCGTAAGGAGCTTCATACGTTGCCTCCGGAATGGTTGCGGGCCGGCCTCCCGTGCCGAGCATACGCCCACGGCTGGAGAGTTGAGTGCTGGCGTAGGTGATGAATGCCACTTCGCACTTACCTGTGCGGATCGCTGCTACTGCGTGGTTGAGATGAGCCTCAAATGAGGAGCCACCGATGGAGGTGGTATCGCTGTAACGCGGAAATAGTTGCAAGTATTCGCAGAGCATGACTGTCGGCATACCCAGGGTGTGCGAACTACAGAAGACGCCATCGATATCACTTTTGCGCAGGCCGCTATCTTCCAGCGCACGCTGCAGCGCCTGGGCGTGCAACTGCATTTCGGTCATGTGGGGAACCCGGCCATAGTCGGATTCGGCGACACCTACGATGGCGATACGCCCGTTGTATGAAGGCATGCGATACGCGCTCCTTTGCTCACTGGTAGGGAACAAGCTGGTTGTTCCTGTAACCCGATTATAGATTCTGGAGAGGGTGTAGAACAAGGGGTAAGTTGTGATGTGGTTTTGTGTCATTTGTATCGGTTGTGTCATTTGTGTCGCTTGTGTCGGATGTAGCTCGTTGTATGGTTGCTCAGAAATATGCTCCGGGGAAAGAAGTCCCCTATGGGGGTGATTCTTGAGATGCTGCGCTGTGTCTGCCAGGGGGGAGAGTGATACAATATGCTATGAGAGTAGACGTATAAAGATGAGTACGTTGGAGTAATGACCATGCCGGATACGAATCGCCCATTACCTGTTATTACAGAGGAAAGCCGTCCTTTCTGGGAGGGGTGCAGGCAGGGGAAATTGCTGCTGCAATATTGCGACCGGTGCCAGCAGTACCAGTTCTATCCACGCCTGTATTGCATGCAGTGCGAGGCCGAGAATCCGTGCTGGGTTGAGGCAAGCGGGCGTGGGGTGATTTACTCCTATACGATTATTCAGCAGAATAAGTCTCCTGAGTTCGCAAACGACACACCCTACAATGTTGCGATTGTGCAACTGGAGGAGGGACCGCGCATGTTGAGTAATATTGTGGACATTGCTCCGGCAGAGCTGCGGGTGGAACTTCCTGTGATAGTGGTGTTTGACCGGGTGACCGATACGATTAGCCTGCCGCGATTCAGACCTGTGTAGATCTCGTGGTTAAGTGTCAACATGGAAGCGGCAGGGTCGCAGGATTCCCTTTTTCTCAGCCCGACGGTTGAGTGGACATGATCTCTTCAATTAGTTTGCCACAGGGCCAGCTCTATGATATGCTACATTCTAAAGAAGCGTGTAAAACTCAGTGCAAAAAGTTCTGGAGAGAATGAGAGAAAACCTATGCAACTAGAAGAGTATTTTGACTTTTTGTCTGATGACGACATAAGGCTGAAAGGCACAAGAGTTGGCATCGAAACGGTGCTTTACGATTATATTCATCGCCAGCGTTCTCCAGAGGCCATTGCCAGCACGTATCCCTCGCTCACGCTGGAGCAGGTCTATGCAACAATTCTGTATTACCTCCACAATAAAGAAGCGGTCTCAAAGTACCTGGCTGACTGGTTGGAGTGGGGAAGAGAAGCACGAAAGCTACAGAGAGCCAATCCATCACCTGCCAGTCAAAGAATCCGTAAGATCAAAGAAGAGAGGCTGGCCCAAAAAGAAGTAACGTGAATGTTCGATACCTTATCGATGAAAATCTGGATCCTCTCTTTAAGGCACAACTGCTTATAAAAAAGTCAGGCCTCATTGTATACGCTGTCGGAGATCCAGGCTCTCCGTCCAGAGGAACGCCTGATTCAGAGATTTTGTGTTGGTGCGAGGAAAATAGTTTTGTTCTTGTTACCAATAACCGTAAATCTATGCCTGCTCATCTAGGAGCACACCTTGTACAGGGACGCCATGTTCCAGGCATTATCACTCTCAATGCGGAAATGAGTGTTGGAGAAATTATAGAAGAACTGATCTTGATAGCCGAGGAAGGCACTATAAGTGACTATCAGGACCGCATCGAGTATCTGCCAGTCACCTGATTTTTCTAGAACATATCGCAAGTAAATTGTCAAAGAAGGCGTTGAGTGCTAAAGCATTTTCTTAGAATGTGAGGTATCTCACATGCACATTGTAACATTTTCCCTTATAATTGGACAGGAACCGAATTTTCATGGTTGGGAATAGTAGTTCCTCGCTGATCGAGGCGAAACAAAAGACCTGTCCCATGCATTATCCCTCTCAGAGGATCTGAATTCAGTACTCAACTGAATACATTGGAGCCGTATGAAAGCATTGGAAGACGAGCCCCAACTCACGCTCGAAGCCTGCCGGGGATCGGAAGTGGCCTTCGAGGCGCTTGTGATGCACTATGAGCCGCGCATCAGGCGTATGCTCTATAGCTTGACACAGGATGCTCAACTGACGCAGGACCTCTGCCAGGAGACTTTCCTGGCGGCGTATCGTGCTTTACCTCGTATGGATGGGGAAGAGTTGCATTTTGCTCCATGGCTCTATCGTATCGCGCTCAACCAGTTGCGGAGTGAATGGCGTCGCCACAAGCATGTCACGTGGATTCCTTTTACACCTCCGCAGGGGTATGGGGACGATCTTTTCGATGAGCCGAGCGAGGAGTACCTGGTGAGCGATGAAATCTTCGAGGACCAGGTGGTGCAGCGCGATCTGATCCGTCGAGTGTTAGCGCAACTGCCGAAGGCTTCTGCCACGTGCCTGCTACTGGATGCTGAGGGGTTCTCATACCGCGAGATTGCTGAGATACTTGAAGACACGCTTTCCGCAGTACGCAGCCGGCTATCTCGCGCTCGCCAGGCTTTTCAACAAATTTATACGAGGCTCGATCGGGAGGGACGGTAATGCAGCAAGTAGATTTACATGGCTTGCCACCATGTTCACTGAGCATTCAATGCCTGCGCTTGCTGGATGACCTGGACGATCCAGACATCACGCAAAAGTTCAGGCAGGTTTCTTTGACTGAGGATAGACAGGATGAGCGCCTGCTAGGTCAACTACGTACACACCTACCTGATTGCCCAACCTGCTCGGCGGTGCTGGCAAAGGCGCGACGTGTACGTGCTCAACAGAGGGCGGTATTGCGTGAACTGTTGAATGAGAGTGAAGCCTCGGGTGCTTCAACGACTGCGCAGGTTCTGGCAGTGATTCATCGTGGACAAGAAAGTGGGTCACGACCGGGTTCCCTTGATAAGAGGGTGGGCTATTATCTGCAAGAGATAGCTATGACTCCCGGTGTTCCCGAATTGAACGGCAACCATCATGAGCTTCGACCCGACAGTCATAGCTGGCTATTTAATGCCCTGATACTGGCGACAGTGGCTGCAGTGGTGTTGTTTGCCATAGGTATTCTTGACCGCTACATAAGCCGCCCAGAACCTGCAGGGAAGGTTGTGGACTCTAATGGCTGGAATTCAGTTGTGGTTGGATTGACCCTGGCTGCACCAGGGGTTGCTAAGTTGATGGGTATCTATAACTACAACCCTGCCAGCGGCAAGCGTACTGAACTGGTGCCATCGTCCCAGGCTCCAGCCGATGTGCAACTCGACGGTGTCTCCCCGGATGGGCACAATTTACTGTACCAGGCCTCTACCAACGGCCATACGTTGTACTCGACATTGATGCCAGTAAATGGTAAGGGCTTCTTTTATGAGCTGGACGATGTAGACGCTGGCAACGCGATCTGGATGGATAGTGGCCACGTGCTCGTTGCAATGGTGCATAGTGGAGTTGAGCTTGTAGATATCAATACGGGGGCGTCAAAGAACCTGTTCTCAACGTTGAGGGTGGATCGCCTCGTGTTCTACCATAACCCGTATATGTACTTCGTTGGCGCGAGCGCACTCTATCGCATCAATAGCGTGTTTGCTGATAGCACGCCTCAAGTAATAACGGTATCCGCAGCCGGCAAAGGTTCCAGTTTCTGGCTCAGTCCCGATGGCTCAACAATCTACTACGCAGACAGCGAGGATACTGGAGGGCCAGGCATTCACTCAGTCAGTAGTGATGGAACTCGTACAGGGAGGGTGTTGAGCAGAGATGTTACACCTGCCGTGTATGTTGAACCGATTGGTTTTGCTGATGATAACTCGTTAGAGGCGATACGCGTCAGCTCTGGTAGATTCCAGGTTATAAAGTATGCGGCGTCGGGTGAGCAATTCCAGGTAGTAGTGGATGATGCTGCCCCGCAAGCGATTTCTTTATGTGGCCCCGAAGTTGTGGCGCCGATGTGCGATGGCAATGTTGTCCTTGCTCCTTCGGGGCATGGGCTGGTTGTAAATGCTTTTTATCCAGACGGCTACCAGCGGGTGTGGTTCGATGACCTGACCACGGGCAAAAAAAGCCTGCTGATGAAGCTCGCCAGTAATATGCACGTGCAATTGCCCGGTTGGGACCGGATTCCTGTGGCCGCGGCGTGATTCACAGCCGGTATTCTTCTGCCTCGCGGTGCTTCCAGGTTCTGATCGTGCTGATGCCTACCTCTCGCAGCATATCCTCCGATTGCCGGTGTGCCTGCGCAACTCCCCTGGGATAGTGGGCATCGGAACCAACGCTGATGGGCGTCCGGTGCAAGGCGCAGGCTTTTGCGAGCCGCCGTACAAGGCTGTGATAGTTCAGCACATCGTATCCATTGATCTCCAGGGCGACATCGCAGCGCGCGGCTTCTGCCGCCAGCCGTTCCAGTTCTTCATCGAAGGTGGGTGGGAGATGAGGATTGTTGACGCGCATACGTACGGGATGGCTCACCAGGCTGAAATAGCCGCTGCTTACGGTCCCGCGCAGTAACTCGAAGTAACGCAGCCAGAGCACCTCGCCCTCTTCTTTGCTCCATTTGTTTTCCGCCTCATAGAAGAGGCCGTCAGTTTCATGCACAGAACCAATTAAAAAATCCCAGTCATATCCCTTGATGGCCGACTGGATAAGCTCGTTCTTACCGGGGATAAAGTCTACTTCCAGGCCCAAACGGACATCGAACCCTGATTGCCTGGCGGCTTCGTGAACGTTCTCGATGTAGGTGGCAAAAGTAAGCAGCGGGCCTTCGAGCGGCATATGTTCCAGCGCGGGCCGCGCTTCCTCCATTTGAAAGACGTGTTCCGAGAGGCCGAGTACACGCAGTCCTTTCTGCTGCGCTGCCTGTACCATCTGCGCGGCGGAACTAGGAACTATGTGGCTGTGGAAATCTGTAACGATCGTCATGAAATATATGCTCCTCAGAGAAGTGGTGTATATGGCAGCAATTTGCCGTTGCGGAAGCGTTCAATGCTAAATTGCCCGATGTCGAGGGTGCTGCTGGCGCCGTCAAGGATGAGTTCGGTGAGCAGCTTTGCGGCCGTTGGCGAGTGCATGAAGCCGTGACCGGAGAAGCCGCAGGCGCAGAGGAACCCCTCGATCTCTGTTTTGCCCAGTACGGGATGCTCGTCAGGCGTCATTTCGTATAGTCCTGACCAGGCGCGCGCGATGTGTGCATCTGCTAGTGGAGGGCAGCGCCTGCGTGCAACTGCCTGTACCTGCGACCAGAAATGCGCGTCAACCGGCAAGGTGAAGGCCTCTGGTGCCAGCGCCTGGTTGCGCTGCTCATCCTCCCGGCTGGTGGGCAGGGGCATGGCGATGATGACGGCGCCATTACGCCGCCGGAAGTGAAAACCTGTGCTCAGGTCGACGACCATGGGAGTGTCCTGCGGCAGGTCGGCGAATGCCCCGGTCAGGTAAAGTTGACGGCGTAATGGGCGGACAGGCAGGTCGTTAACGTCGGCCAACCGGGCTAGCAGCGCTGCATAGGCTCCTGTCGCGTTTATGACCAGTGGCGTGTTGTATGTTTCTTGGGGTGTCTGTACAGCCTGCACTCGCCCATGCTCTACGGCGATGCCTGTAACAAGTGATTGTTCGCGGATGGTCACTCCGAGTACCTGTGCCTGGTGAAAGAGAGCACGAGCCATGGTTCCCGGGTCGCTATAGCCGTCCGTGGGACAGAAGGTAGCGCCTAAGACATCTTCAACAATGACCTGGGGAACGCGCTGCTGTACTTCTGCCGGGCTAAGCAATCGGGTGGGCACGCCCAGTGATCGCTGCAGTGCGACGTATTGCTGCATCGCCTGCCAGCTTTCAGGCGTGGTGCAAAGGAACAGGTAGCCGTACTGGTAGAAACGAGGTGGCTGGTTGGGAGGGGGAGTCGCGGCATGTTCTCGTATAAATTGCTCGTAGAAGCGCACGCCTGCGCTGGCAAAGCGGATATCCAGTTCGCCGGCAAACTGCTGGCGGAGACCGCCGGTGGCGCGTCCGGTGGAGCCAGATGCAACGTAGTCGCGCTCCAGGACGGTAATGTTTGTTGTGCCACGAACTGCGAGCTGGTAAGCGAGATTGGCTCCAACGATACCACCGCCGATGATGACAATATCTGCGTTTGCCATCAAGGTTTCACCACGGAGATAGCAAAACCATCAGTATAGTCATCATCCATTGCCAGGAGAAGGGACAGTAAACGCTCGTCGCTGGCGATGCGTTTGTTATACTCTACGATGCCGGCCATCGCTTCATCTTCTGGTTGGTCGAACGCCTTGCCGCTGCGTACACAATTGTCTGCGACAATGAAACTACCGGGTCGAGTCAGGCGGAGCGCCCACTCAAGGTACTGTGGGTAGGGTGGCTTATCGGCGTCAAGAAAGACGAGATCGAAAGGGGCCTCGCTTTCCAGGTGTGGAAGTAGATCAAGCGCTTTGCCGACTCGAACCTCTGCACGGTCGCTCACACCTGCCTTAGCGAAGGCAGTACGCACCAGGTTGGCATGAATGGGGTTGATTTCCAGGGTAATGAGGTGGCCGTTCGAGGGTAAAGCTCGTGCCAGCCAGATACCGCTGTAGCCGCCCAGTGAGCCGATTTCCAGGATTTTATGTGCATTGCAGGCGGTTGCCAGCAGTTGCAGCAGCTTGCCCTGAATAGGCGAAATTTGAATCTGTGGTAATCCTGCCTGCCTGGCTGCTGTGAGGGCATATTGCAACCCTTCGTCTTCGGCTGCAAATTGCTGTGTAATAGCTTCTTCGATCCTGTGGCGTATCTTTGCCTGCTGCTGTAAGAACGTCAATTCGTTGCTATTAGTGGTCACTATATAGGTCCTCTCCTGTTTTAGTAAATGTCATTGTACACCTGCATTTTGAAGTTCGAGATGTGCAAGTATGCGTTCGGCCCATTGCAGGTCTACGGCTGCCCCACATTCTCTGAATAAATCGCGGGCCTGCTGCAAGTAGTATAGTCCTCTCTGGTAGGTTTCTTCCACTGGTGTGCTGCGTTGCAAGAGAGTGACGCCATAACCGTAGAGAGTGCGCGCGTAGTCAAGGCGCATTTCGTTCCTGCTAAATAGCTCAATCGCTTGCTCGAAGTAATCATCAGCCTGCTTGTGTTGCTCCTGGGCCGCCAGAATACGCCCCAGGAGTTGTTGTGAGCGAGCCTGCACACGGGCCATTTCGTGCTTATGCGCCTCTTCGAGTGTCTGTATAGCCTTTTGTCGTGCTGTATCAAGGTCACCGAGCAAGAAATAGACGCGGACCATTACCAGGTGTCCCTCGATTACGATCTCTGCATCCAGTTCTTCGAGGGTGAGGGCTCTCTGTAGTGCTGCCAGGGCACGAGAGAGGAGGCGGTTGCAGACGGGGTCTTGTCCCGTGGTATGCTCTTTAAAGCCATTCGTCTCCAGTTTTGAAACTGTGATGGCTTGAGCAACGCGCCAGTCGCCCAATTCTACGAGAGCAAAACCGATCCAGCGTGTGATTTTCATTGCACGTGCCAGCGCCAGAGAACGGCGTATGCGTTCCAGGGCACCACGCATATTGCCCCGATCTTGTAATGCTATTGCTAATGCGACATTGCACCAGCATACCTGTTCCCGGTCATTGACACGCTCTGCAAGGGCGATACTGCGTTCGAACCAGTTTTCCGCCTCTAGCAAGTCACCGCAACGTGCTGCCACGTCTGCGAGATTGCCTATAGCAAAGGCCATGACGGGCAGGTCGCCAATGCGCTCAGCCAGTTCGAGAGAACGCTGGAGGTAGGTACGAGCGACGGCATTTTCGGCTTTCATGGCATAGACTGCGCCGATGTTGCCATAAACCTGGGCCAGAGCCGTTAAAAGGCCTTGCCGTTCAAAGATGGCAAGGGCTGTGTTCAAGTGTTTGAGCGATTCGGCATACTGGCCAACGGTGGCCGAAAGGATGCCGAGTATCTCATGGCAGCGGCCAAGCTCTACCGGGTCGCCGATAAGCGATAATTCAGTGCGGGTTGGTATTGCAGAGCTTGCTGTGTGAGCGGTGGTAGTCCTGGCCGGTCGGTCCGCGATAACATGTTCGAGCATCTCCAGCGCTTCTTGCGCGTACCTGCGGGCATCTGCGGAGTTACCTTCCTTCCAGTTGATGTTGGCCTGCTGCAAGTGCAGGCAAGCCCATGCCGCGCCAGAGGTCACGCCAGCTTCGTGCATGACCTGCTTGCCGTAGGTATAGCATTGCCGGGCCTGGGGGTAATCACCAGTTTCAGCCCAGGTTCGTCCGATTTCGCGCCAGATCAGCGCCTGTACCTGTGCCGCGTGCCTATGTATTTCCGCGTCATCCTGCGGATCTTGTGCACTTGCTTGATACTGTTTGCGTAATTCAAGGATGTGTTCGTAGAGGTGCCGGGCTTCTGTAAAATCGCCGTTCACCCAGTTGCATTCAGCAACGTGCTCCAGTAAGTACGCCAGGTGTAAAAGATCATCGTCGCTTCCTGGGTAGGTAGACACGTTTCCTCCGGTAATCGCCTCGATTGCCAGGCGGTAGTAATGCTCGGCTTCTGAGTAGGCGGGAAGCGAGAAGGCGCGGTTTCCTGCGATTTCCGCGTAAAGGGCTATTTGCCTGGGGTCGCTGCCACCTTTGCTCAGGTGGTAGGTAATGGCGCCAGCGGCTTCTGCTTCATGGCCCTGGTGTTGATGTACCAGCGCGTTGGCTGCACGTCGATGCAACTGCGCCCGCCTCGTCGCGGAAAGACGTTCATAGAGGTGATTGACAATGAGTGGGTGCCAGAAGTGGTAGGTGATGCGAGCGCCTGTTCCCTCCTCTGTCAGTAGTCCAGCGCGCAATGCCTCTTCAAGCAGGTCGAGAATAGGATCTTCATTCGTTTTTTGATCGCCTGCCATAAAGAGCAGTTGACTGAACTCAAACGATCCGCCCAGGACAGCAACCTTTCCGAGGAGTGCCTGGCATTCACTGCTGAGTTTGCTTAGACGACGTTCAAGAACGGCCGTGATCGTTTCTGGCAATGAAACAGCGTGGTTGATTCCACCGGGAACCTCCTCGACGGGAGCATTAAACTGGGTGGTGAGTACGATTTCGGTATCAGAGTCCGTGGATGCATGTGGTGTACTGTCGCTGACGCGTGCCAGTTCTTCTGCAAAAAAGGGGTTACCACCAGCCTGAGTCTGGATGCTCTGCACTATATCCCGGGGAAGATGTGCAACCAGTGAGGCAATCTGCGATTGTGTGAGTGGCTGTATTGGAAGCGTGACAATGATCTGTTCCCGGCGCAGGTCATTGATAAGAGTGCGCAGGTTGGAATTTGCGGTCAGTTCTACATCTCGACAGGTTCCTACCAGCAAGATCCGTTCATCTTGTAAGTGGCGAACCAGGAATGCGAGCAATTCCAGGCTACTCTCATCTGTCCAATGCAGGTCGTCCAGCACCAGGAGTAATGGGGTTGTTCGACTCAATGTGCTAAGCAGTGAGAGAGTTGCTTCCCAGAGATGCAAGCGATCCTGCTCTGGTGGTAGTGGGGAAGGTGTTCTGTTTTGTGAGAAGATATCTAATGTTGCCAGTTCTGGCAGTAATGCGCTGAGCCGTGCGAGTTTTGAGTTTGCGGAAGGGGCATAGTGTAAGGATTGAGTTGCCGGGTCAACTGGCCAGGCTCCCACACTCGACATAAGCAATTCCGGTGATGCGTCTTGTAGAAGCGTGCGTAGTATCTCGGTCCAGGGGCGATAAGGTATGGTGCCTTCTTGTTCGTATGCATGCGTCCAGGCGACGGACCAGCCGCGTGTGTTGGCTTCGAGGCTCAATTCCTCGGCCAGGCGAGTCTTTCCTATGCCCGATTCACCCATCAGTAACAAGAAGCGGGGTGCTTTTTGCTTCTTTGGGGAGGTTGCGGAGAAGATCCCCCCGGAGGAATCGAGGTCTGAGGCTCTTATCCCTGCTTGCTCGCTCTGTCCGGGTAGATCTTTATGGTTGCCATGAACGACAGCTTCTTCTGACCTGTTGCCCTGAGATTCCTCTGCCGGGGCAGCTTCGATGGCAAGCAAAAGCTGTCGCATCGTTGCGAGTTCCCGGTCACGTCCAACCAGTGGGCTTTGGTTAGGACGTCCTAACTGGCTTACCTGTAAAAGCGGGCGGGGAAATGCCTGTATAAGCTGCTGAGTGATTTCGGGTCCGGGTGGAGAGGGTGGATTTCCCTGGGTCTCTGTGGTCGAAGCAGCTACCACACCTGGAGATGTCAATGGATGTGTAACTTGCATGTGGCCCTGGCGTAGAGCTTCGTAGAGATCATGTGTTTCAGGTAAGGGATCGCTGTCGTACTCGTGGCGCAGCGTGGTGGCTAAGCGGTGATAGACCCGTAGGGCTTCTCCCCGGCGATCAAGCTGGGTCAGGAGCAGCATCAGGCGGCGTACTGCCGTTTCGTGTGTGGGGTCGTAGGCCAGGAGGCGATCCAGCGGTTCGATGGCGCTGGCGAGGGCACCTCGTTCTGCCCTCAATTCCGCCAATTTAAGCAGTAAGCCCATCCAACCTCGCCGCAGTGCTTCGCGGTGTGTAGCCGCCCACTCGGAGTAGAGTTCTTCGAGCAGGTAGTCCCCCCCATAAAGCCGAGCAGCTTCTTCGAGTAACTGTTCAGCCTGTGCTGGATCAGAAGTCGCATGTGCTTTGGCGAGCAGGCCTTCAAATATATCTGCGTCGACCCAAATCTGGCTGGCTCCGGCAAGTATCAATATATCGCGTTCGAGACGTAACATGCGCGATGCTGCTGGTCGTGCAATTGCCGGTTCAAGTACCTGGCGCACTTCATGGACGGCCCCATTCAGGCGATTAGCAGCCGTCTCAATATCAAGATCGGGCCAGAGGGCTTCCATGGCCTGTTCTCTGGCCAGCCGGCGCCCTGGATTACTGAGGAGGCAGCCGAGCAAGGCACGAGCACGGCGGCGCTGCCAGATGCGATCGGTGACGGTTTGCCACTCATTGCCATTTCTGCGCTCGATACGGAATTGTCCTAACAAGTAAATTCGCAAGGCAGGTACATCTTCTAAATTTACCGCGAGGGAGGGTTCAGCGGGTGTTTGTTGGCGTATTCTGCCGCGGGCTGAGCGGGTACTCAAGACTGGTGTGTCTTGTTCGCCGGTCTTCATCTCAACATTTTCGGGGAGATGTATGCCTATGTATTTGCTGACAGTGCGACCATTGACGCTCCAGTACGCATACCAGTACGGTCCGTGGCCTGGTCCTTCTTTACATTTATGGCAACGCTCTTTTCCACAACGTGTGAACTGCTGTCGATAGGTGATCTTACTGTTCATGAGCGTGCTCCCTCTCCCCAGAGAAACCGCGAGGGCGACCGCAAGGGTCCCTGCGCCACACCGCTCCTCGCCCGCCCTTACAATAATGATGACGAACCGCGAGGGCGACCGCAAGGGTCCCCACGCCACACCGCTCCTCGCCCGCCCTTACAATGATAGGGAGGGACTCCACTAAGGGTATCGTATGCTCAAGCAAAATTCCCCCCAGATGATAAAGTCTTACAGAAGACAACAGTATTATCTCTTGTAGAGTTCACCCTGTCAAGCTAAAGTAGGTTTTTGCTATCTCCAGGGTAACTACAGCATTTGACATGTTCCTTGCGGTATGATACGCTCTATTTCGTTACCTACCTTTTTTGTTGGGGTGAAGTGTCGCCAGGCGCTGTGTGTAACAAACTAACGTATCCAAGAATAATAAGGAGAAACATTGGGTTTGTACTCTAGCCTGATGAGAAAGGAGCGTCAGTTAGTAATCGTTTTTGTCCCCGAATGAGAACTTCAGCGGCCATGCGTTGAGACCAACAGTACGTTGGATCAGCAACGCCACATTAACAAAACTACCGGTTAGTGCGGCTTGGGCTACCGTCCCAAGAAGTATAACATCAAGTTCTTTTAGGATTGAACAGTGTCGTCACGTCTGCTCGTAGTTTGTAGCAGGACAAGGGCAAGAACGTGAGAAGAACAGATGGAGGACCATCGATGGCGATGAAGCGCGAAATCACCGTGACTGTGAATGGTCAGCAACACTATTCACAGGTTGAACCCCGGATGTTGCTGGTACATTATTTACGAGATGCCTTAGACCTCACAGGAACCCACATTGGTTGTGATACCTCGCAGTGCGGAGCGTGCACGGTACTACTCAATGGCGATTCCGTCAAGGCGTGCACGGTGCTGGCGGTGCAGGCTGATGGCAGTGAAGTGACCACGATTGAGGGACTGGCCCCGGAGGGCAGCTTGCATCCGATCCAGGAAGGCTTCTGGGAGAAGCACGGCTTGCAGTGTGGCTTCTGCACGCCTGGGATGATTATGGCCTCGTATCAACTGCTCAAGAACAACCCTAACCCGACTGAAGACGAGATACGCAAAGGTCTCGAGGGCAATATCTGCCGCTGCACAGGCTATCAAAACATCGTGCGTGCTGTCCAGTATGCTGCTGAGCAGATGCGTACAGCGGCTACTGCTCCAGTAGGCGCGGGTGAGTAGCGGTCGCGAAAACGCGACATTATTTCTCGCGATGAGAAAGGAGAGGCACACATGGGTGTTGCAGCAATGGTTGGTGCGCCTATAAAGAGGCGTGAGGACCCGCGCCTGATCACTGGTCAGGCGACGTACGTTGACGATATTAAACTATATGGCATGCTCCATATGGCGGTGCTACGCAGCCCTTATGGTCATGCGCGCATTAAGAGCATTAAAACGGAAACCGCCCGTAAGCATCCCGGCGTCGTAGCTGTGTACACAGCGGCTGACCTGAAAGGCGTCGTAGGTCCTGTTGCCTGCGCCGTTCCCCTGGGACGCATTACCGAGGGTATGGGCATCCGTCAGCCGCTGGCCGAGGGCAAAGTACGTTTCTATGGCGACCCTGTTGCCGTGGTGATCACGGACGATCGCTATACGGCTCGCGACGCACGCGACTTGATCGAAGTCGATTATGAGCCGTTGCCAGCGGCAATCGATGTCGAAAAAGCTATGCAGGAAGGTGCCCCGCTGCTCTATGAGGAGTTCGGCACTAACGTTGCCTTAAGTGTACACCCACCGACAGAGGAGATCGATAAAGTCTTCGAGCAGACCAAAGCCGATGGTGGCGTGGTAGTCAAAGGAAGGATAGTCAATCAGCGACTTGCTCCAACCTCTATCGAGACACGTGGTGTAGTTGCAGATTTTAACAAAGGGAGCGGAAGCCTTACTTTCTGGAGTTCGTCACAAATTCCGCACATCTTGCGCAATGTTCTTGCTGCGACGGTTGGATTGCCCCAGCACCAGGTACGTGTGATCGTGCCCGAAGTTGGTGGCGGCTTCGGGTCCAAGCTCAATATCTACCCCGAAGAACTTGTGGCGGCCTACGCTTCAATGAAAATAGGGCGTCCTGTCAAGTGGATTGAGGACCGAAGTGAGGCTCTTGCAGCGACGATCCATGGACGCGACCAGGTCGACTATTTTGAGATAGCGGCTACTAAAGAGGGCAAAGTCACCGGTTTGAAGGTTTATGCGATCCTTGACATGGGATCATATTGTCAGCTCTTCACTGATACAATGGTGCTTGCCTTTATGTTCCCCGTGATATGTGGAGCCTATGACATTCCAGCATTGCACACGAGTACCGATATGCTTTTCACGAACAAGGTTCCCACAGATGCCTATCGTGGAGCAGGTCGCCCTGAGGCTGCATTCCTTATAGAACGAGCTATAGACCTGGTAGCGCGTGAACTGGGCAAGGACCCGGCGGAGGTACGCAGGCTCAACTTCATCAGGCCGGAGCAGTTTCCATACAAGTCAGCGACCGGGAACGTGTATGACAGTGGTAACTACGAAGCCGCGCTGGATAAGGCCCTGGCGTTAGCGGACTACCAGAACATGCGTGCCGAGCAAGCCAGGAAACGTGCAGAGGGTAAGCTGGTGGGCATTGGCTTCTCCACCTATATCGAGTCCTGCGCAATCGGCCCCAAAGGATTTGCCCCCGTTGGCCTCTACGAGAGTGCACGTGTGCGTGTCGAGCAGAGTGGCACCGTGATGGTCTACTCAGGCTCGTCCCCACATGGGCAAGGCGGGGAAACGACGTTTTCCCAGATTGTCGCTGAGGAGTTTGGCATCCCAATTGAAAACGTCATGGTGATACATGGCGATACCGACTCGACTCCAGAAGGACGCAATACATATGGAAGCCGCACCACTGCGGTGGGTGGCTCTGCGGTCTACACTGCTGTCCAGAGACTGAAGGAGAAGATGAAGCAGATCTCCTCGCACATGCTGGAAGCCAGCGCTTCCGACGTGACGATGGAGGATGGCAAGTTCTTCGTGGCTGGTTCGCCTCAGAAATCTGTTAGCTTTGCCGAGGTCGCTGCGACGGCCAATCTCTCCAATACGCTGGCTCCTGGTATCGAGCCTGGCCTGGAGACGACGGCTTTCTGGGAGCCAGAAGCATTAACCTACCCCAATGGCACGCATATCTGTATGGTCGAAGTGGACAAGGATACTGGTGTGGCGGAGATCAAACGCTACATCGCAGTTGACGACTGTGGACGGCAGATCAACCCTATGCTTGTTGAAGGTCAGATTCATGGTGGTATTGCGCAAGGTATTGGCCAGGCGATGTATGAGGAGGTCGTCTATAATGAGGATGGACAACTCCTGACGGCAACACTGATGGACTATGCCATGCCGCTTACTACTGAGCTTCCCAGCTTTGAGACCGGTAGCACCATCACTCCGTCCCCCATTAATCCACTTGGTGTAAAGGGTGTCGGTGAGGCCGGTACGATCGGCTCTACGCCGGCAGTGGCGAACGCTATTGCTGATGCGCTGGGTGTAGCGCATGTTGATATGCCGTTTACGTCGGAGAAGCTGTGGAGAATCATCCACCAGAAGTAGGGGCCCAATTTATTGCGCCCGAAAGGAGAAAAGAGTATGTCTGTTCCAGCAGCATTTGATTACCATCCCGCTACGTCGGTGGATGAGGCGATAGCGCTCCTGCAGCAATATGGTGATGATGCCAAGTTACTGGCGGGTGGGCATAGCCTGTTACCCACGATGAAATTGCGCCTGGCGCAGCCCGGGCACCTGATCGATCTCGGAAGAGTCAGCGGCCTTTCCTATATCCGGGAGGAGGATGGAGCGGTCGCTGTAGGTGCGATGACGAGGTATGTGGACATTGAGGGTTCGGATGTCATCAAGAACTATTTCGCCCTGTTGCCCGAGGGAACGGCGATGATCGGAGACCAGCAGGTGCGTAACCGGGGCACTCTCGGCGGCAGCGTTGCTCACTCGGATCCCGCTGCCGATACGCCTGGTATGGTGCTGGCACTGAGAGCCAATATTGTGGCGAAAGGGCCGAATGGCGTACGCACCATTAAGGCTGATGATTTCTTCAAGGATCTGTTCCAGACTGCGCTGCAGCCAGACGAGGTTGTCACAGAGATCCGGTTCCCCAAGCCACCTGCGCGCACCGGCAGTGCGTATACGAAGCTCCCCAACAAGGCTTCGCACTATGCTGTAGTCGGATGCGCGGCGGTTGTTACGCTGGATACTGATGGCACCTGCACATCGGCCAGCGTGGTGATCACGGGAGCATCGGTCAAGCCGACCCGCGCCAACAA